>Ga0209643_1000067_pt1 | contig 279264 bp, 261 predicted proteins | sample AutmiccBRH37_all_FD_187383 | JGI IMG/M metagenome (GOLD analysis project Ga0209643, IMG submission 187383) | Deep subsurface microbial communities from Mt. Terri, Switzerland - Autotrophic microbial communities BRH/37_all (SPAdes) (version 2) | ecosystem: Environmental > Aquatic > Deep... | reverse complement strand
ACCATTTTTTCCAATTAATTTTGGTAGGTTTATTAGGGTGTTCCTTTTTTGTCTCTTTTTAGCCAAAAAAACCGCAATTATTCAATATTTTTTTCCAATTCATTGTTGACATTTAACCGCTGGACTTACTATTATTTAATAGGATACTAACATAATTTTACTAAAATATTGGATCATTTAATCTAAAGAAATCTTAAAGAATAACAAGCAACAAATGGAGTTTCCTACCTTGTCTTCATAAATATTTATGTCAAACATTTTTTTACGGTCAAATGTTTATTTCCGCGTAAAAGTAAAACCCCCATAACAAAAGTTCCCCCAAACTTATTAGTCCGAGGGAAGATAAAACACGCTTCAGTTTTTCAGTTTAAAACCTTAAAGGCTTGAATCAAAGTATTTTATAAAGCCCACATTACTCCGCTAAGCTCCGTAATGTGGGCTTTCTCGCTAAGTTCAGACTTCGCTTACTCGTCTTCACTAAGCATTCAATCTATCAATACTACCGTCTCCACGTGCCTTGAGGATACAAAAAAGATGCCGCTTGAAGCCGGTTGGCACACCCGCATTGGACACCGTTGATTATATGTGGACGGGTGAATCGTTGTTTTTCTTCACAGATCAACGCTCCAGAAAGGCTGCCAATATAAAAGACAATCCATCGGTTGTAGCTATTGTTGCCGATCAGGATGCAGAATTTTTCTCAGCAAAATCTGTCGAAATTTACGGGACCGCCAAAATATGTGAAGATCCGATAAAAATTGGTGCCTATATGCAAAATTTTATGACACGCAGAACCCAATTTGCATCACTGCCGCCGAATCCCGAAATGCAGAGCAATATAGTGATATATGAAGTGAAGCCAATAAAACTGCGCATGCTTGACAACACAGTTGCACCAGGATATATTAACGAATTAGAAGTAGTATAAATCAATTAATGATCATATTTTTAGAAGGTACTAAACTAAAAATTTTGACCTACATTTTAATAATGTAGGTCTTTTTCATAAAAGAAAACACAATATGCTGTAAATGATATTATAAAAGTGTACCACTTTGAAGAAGTAGGACAAGATTTAAAAGTCGCTAAGTCTACAATAAGTAAATGGGTTAAAGCTGCCAACTAACAGAGATTATTTATTCACAAATAGAATTAGCAACGAAGGAACGCAAAATTTCTGTTAGCAGTGTGCTCAAATTACTGTGCGTTTCTTCATCAGGTTATTACAGTTTGTTCTTTTTGAGAATCAACCTTTCATGATCATTCAATGATTTATAGACTTCCCCTACCCCATTCAACTCAAAGTTATCTGTAAGTTTATGAAAAGGGATGTCACAAAAACATTTTTGAAGTATAGCTACTTCTTTAAAACTAACGTCCCCAATACGAATATCAAGATACTCAATATTTTCCATACAATATCTTGGCACTATAGCTCTATTTATCAATATGGATTTAAGATATTCGCTCTTACTCATAAAGTGAAACAACGTATTTGCACTTTGAGCATAATCATCATACGGTAACACAACCATTAGGTTCTCTGGCATAAAATCACTCCTGCTTAATTTCAAAAACTACTTCATCACATACCTTGTCAGCCTGCCGCTACCAACTTTTTTGATAAGCTCTTTTTCCAGCATTTCTTTGAGCATATTAATTGCATGAGTTGTTCCAATTCCCAGGGCTTCTTCAACATCACTACGATTGATTTCTTTTTGCTTTTCAAATAATCTGAGTATCGGTAAATACTTTTCATCTTCTACACTTAACTCTTGCGCATGCGTGTTAGGTAATACCACTCTAAATGCACCTTCCACATTTTCAAACTTGGGTTGTACTGGTAAACCTTTATAGCAACTGATTATCTTGCTGATACCTGTACCGTATGCCTCAATTAGCTTCATTCTGTAAAATAAGCTTGCAAGCTTTTCATTTCTAGGTTGAGATGCTCCCAGCATAGCTGCCTCCAATGACAAACCTGAAACCAATCCGCCTAAGGAGATAATCTCTAACCGGTCAGAATAAATGTTAATAATTGTACTGCCACTAAAGGAATAATCTCTGTGTACAATGGCATTCAGCAATGCTTCACGAACGGCATCTTCCGGGTAATCTCTTTCATCTGTACGTAGTAATTCATAGAAGGTAGCTTTTGTGCCATTATAAAAATCTATGGTTTTATAAGCGTATGTAAGCTGCGCAAATAGAGAGCCTGTCAGTTCCTTTCGATCTTTAAACACCAATTTGTCGGAGCCTTGAAAAACAGCAAATTTGATAGAATGTTTGCACTGATCTGAAACTAGCAAGCCCATGTTTGTATAAATATCATCAGAGGTCAGAATGCCTAAGTTTTTCATCTGCACTTCAGAAAATTCTAAATTTCTTCTTTCCATTTCTTTACTTAAACTAGTAAAGGTCAGTTCTTGTATGAGAGAACGATTACTTTCAAATGAATCACCATCGGTCAATTTTATCAACATACGGATAGCATCTTCAGATGCTGGGGCAGATGTTGTTCCACTTCTAACATATACGCCTGTTGGTTTAAGTCCTTTGTCAGATAGGTAGTAAGGCTTTTTTGTTCCTTGACTAACCGTTAGTTTAACAAAATACTTATTATCTTCATGCAATAACTCAATATTAGTAAACATAGAAACATCAGGACGAATACCGTCTCTTAAAGAATTTGATATCTGCTGCATTACAATGTCAGAATTATCAAGACCAACAATTTCTCCGTTATCCCGCACACCAATATAGATCGTTCCGCCATTTGTATTTGCAAATGCCACAATTTCTTTTTTTAAATCAGGCGTATAAATTTCCTTCAATTCAACAGTTTCGCTTTCATACAATTTCATAATACCACTCCTTGTATCAGTTTCTATCACTTATGGCACTATTCTAACACTGCAAGTGATAGAATACAAGGAGAACCGGTTGACATTTTACGACAATGGGATAATCTCATCAGCCTTTATAAAAATACAATCCTTAATGCAATAAAAAGAAATGCCATACTTTTCAATGGACTTTTCAATATATCCTAAACTGCTTTCATAGTCTAATAAGTCTTCCTTTGAAAAGCAGATAGCCATATCGATCTCTCCCTTACTACAGATATCGTGCAGTCTCTTTAATCTATGGGCTCCTCTTTGGAATCCTTTTTCATTTGTAAACCAACCAACGATATCAAGAAACTTTAACTGACATAATGATGACTCAAGCAAAAATAAGTTCGGATAATTAATCTTATTCGGTGTAAATGTAAGCGTCAAACAGCGCACACCTATTTTCAACAATTAATTTATGTAATAATCTTCCTCAAAAGATTAAATGAGTCCGATTTTTTATGAGAAATGCAAAGTTAAGAAAAGAATGGGCGACCCGAGTTGCTACTTTTATGCTGGGAATTGCACCGATTTTAGTAAATGACATTATAATAAACGCAAACCCTGTAACTGAAATAATAATACCAGAGGTAATCAAAGCAAAATTTTGTTCATAAAACCTGGATTGCCTTAAGAAGGGGGCAATAAATAAAGGTAATACAAACAATCCGACATACATTTTTTGTACAAATTTTGGCATCCTAAAAAAAGAGTTTTTTAGGCCTTCGTTTTAATAAATTATATAGTAACTTACTGTTGTTACAGCGTTTATGCAAAGTACCAAAATCGGTATTATGTTATAATTGACCATCTCCATATTCCTCTCCTCCAAAATAATTTTTTGTACTAATGGACTTACTGTCCAAAATATCGTTAATAAAATTAACCACACCATCTTCAAGTTGTATAATTCCTGGCTGTTCAATCGGAAAATGTCCTGCATTTTCTAATATAACAGTCTTCTTTTCGCATTTTAACCTATTAAAGAACAGCAAACTCAGCTTCATAGGAGTCCATTTATCGTCTTCAGGGTGAGCAAGCAAGAAAGGGCATAGGTCAAATTCTTCGGGTTCTATTGCTGGTGTTGTGTTAAGTAAAGACAGCATAAACCTAACGGAAACCATAGCACCAGATGAAGTTTTATCTGAAATCAGCAGTCTGAGAAGTTTTTTATCATTGACAATAGCACGCATGTTTGCAACATACCTCATCGGCAATTTGAGATTATTATTTATTCTATAAAGGAACCCTAACATAGGTACTCCCATCCTGCTCACATACTTATTTATGGCTGATGCATCCCTTACTTCCTGAATGCTTTGGTCCAATATATTAGTAGCTATAAGTCCAGAGATTTTTTTATTTATACAGGCAACCTGATAAGCAAGCATTCCTCCTGCACTTAGACCAAAGAGGAAAATTGGCCTGTCATCTTTCTCAAATTCCCTGTCTATCAAATCATTTACCGTATGTATCCATTCAGCATAATCAACGTTTTTGTTGTTCACTATAGTAAGTCCGTATCCTGGTATATCGGGAGCTATAACCTCAAAGCCTCTTATGTGGAGTGGGACACCGATAAAAGAAAGGAGTCTTCCATTGCCACCGACCCCATGGAGCAGAATAACTTTTGCTCTGGCTGCAGGATTTAAGTAGCAGTCAAGATGAACCTTATTGTCTTTCAGTTCTGTGTATACCTCTACTGGCTCAGAGCGCCCCTTGATTTGGTTTTGGATTGGCAGAAGTTTAATAATCTCACTCCATAACCCTATCTCGCTATAGCTTTTATACAGCATATAACCATCTCCCCTAAATAGTATTATTGAAAATCACTTAAACACTTTAAAAACAGTTACAATATTCGTATGCTCAATAAATATCTTTAAACCAATCAATGTAAGTATGGTTCCTCCAAGCATTTCTGCTTTCTTTTGAAACAATACCCCAGACTTTTTCCCACAGATAACACCGAAAAGAGAAATCAGGAAGGTTATGCAGCCTATAATAACAGATGACTTAAATATTGCAACATTAAGAAATGAGAAACTTACCCCCACAGCCAACGCATCTATGCTTGTCGCTACAGCAAGCATCAAGAGGGTCTTAGTGCATACAGAGCCTTTTTCAACTTTTTCTGCATCTAATTCCTCTTCTTCACATTTATCCTTCTTTAAGCTTCCATAAATCATTTTTCCACCTATGAATCCTAAGACAACAAAAGCAACCCAGTGGTCGATTTCAGTTATATAAGAACTGAAGCTCGTTACCACTAACCACCCGATAATAGGCATAAGAACTTGAAAAAAACCAAAGTATAATGCTATCTTTAATGCGTGCTTCATTTTGATGTCCTGCGATAATCCCATTTGTTACTGATACAGCAAAAGCATCCATAGAAAGCCCAAGTGCAATTAATACTAATGATATAAAACTCATGATATACTACCCCCTTATTAATTTATGACATTTAACAGTTTCAAGATTTCCCGATAAAAATAAAAGAGACTTATGTACAATGGGAAACCACTATACATGAGTCTCATTATTTAAGGCAAGCCAGATGTTACCATCAGTATGTTGACTTTGCCACACAATCTTTGCGCTAATTACTCCCTCACTGAGAAAAGAGTTTGTTTTTATTTTAATAATATGAAGATTTTCAAATAAAGTCAACAGCCACATTATGTTTTAAGAGATACTTTGCTGTTCTTTATGTCACATAATTCTACGACTGTGCCAAAATATTAGAAAGATGTGAACTAATATCTAGCTATTTTTCAAAGATATAAATCTTACCATTTTTTGCTTTTATACATTTTTGGCCCTTAAATCCCTGTCTTAAAAGGTGTTTTTGAATATACTTCATTAAAAATCCATGGGTTACTATCAAAATGTTATTCTCCTGCAAAGAGATAACATGAGATACAAATTCTTGTACTCTTTTTCCAGTTTCAATCCTTGTTTCATATTGTGATTTATGAGAATATAGCCATGCCATTCTCCCTAAAACACACCATAGCGTAAAAGGAAGTTTTATATTTGTTTTAAAAGCAGGTGATATAGGCACTTCCCTCAATTCTTTTACTATTGTTATTTCCCCTTTATATATGTGCCCAGCAGTATCTAATGCTCTTTGAAAATCGCTTGAAAAGCATTTCTCCCATTTAATTTGATTTTTACTTAAATAATCTTGTCTAACTGGTGCGGTATCGTATGCCTTTACCCATTCTTCAAATTTTTTAGATGTCATAAACTTACTACAAGAATGAACTACCTCAAAATGCCTTACTAAACCAATTTTCATCTATTATCCTCATCCTCTAATATGAGTTTTTGTCTGTAACTACAATACCTATAACAAATATAGCTCATCTAATTCTAATTCTAATTCTACGTTTACGCATTATAAGTATATCACAATACCACCCAGTGCATTGCGTTTTTGGGATTTCATCTTCACGAATATCCGATGTCATCTATAAAAAGCCCTTAAAAAACGGGCCAAAAAATGCACTTTTTTAGCCCGTTTTTTGCTTACTTTTTGCTCCAAAACCACTACATATAGTGGTTGGAATGGCTTATTTGCCCTTCTGACCACTATTTGTCATCAGAATTATACTCTCAACATGCCTTGAGGATACAAAAAAGATGTCGTACCCCTCTGGTATCCCCTTGGCGGCGGTTATATTTCATAAATAGTCGATTTTATAGGCCAGTTTTTTCATCAATCTGAGTCATTGTCTTTTCCCCTTAAATACTCCACCATTGTTTCATCGAAGTTAGAGATATAATCTCTATCCTGTTGAATACGAAACTGTTCGTATACCTCAGCAGCTTTTTTCAGCGCATCCTCATGCGAAATATGGCCCTTACCCTCGAGTACACGGCGTCTGTTGTTGTTAAGAAAATTGTCCGTTTCATTCAGCCAATCCTGCATATTCATTGCTATGCCATCCTCTGCCATAAGCTCGGCATAATCGATGAACATCGTAACAAGTCGGTTGAGGCGCGATATCTCCTTTTCATTCAGATAATTCTTGGCTACACCAATGTCCCTCTTGAGGATTTTTCCTTTCGGAGCATCTTTCCAATTGGTAAGCCCCATTGTGGGGTGATCAAGTGTAACACGCTCAGCAATAAGTTCAGCCGCTGTTTTTCCTGTAACAGCATAGTGGAGCTTATTCTGCACAAATGCGTAAAACTCTTTGGTAAGCTCACTGTTTTTATCATAGTCGTAACTGCACTGCTCAAAAACATCGGCTATCTTTTGGTAGGCACGGCGTTCGCTGGCTCTGATTTCACGAATTTTCTCCAGTAACTCATCGAAGTAGTCGTGCCCGAACTGCCGTCCGTTTTTCAGCATATCCATATTTAATATATAACCTTTTTGGATATACTCTTTTAAGGTTTGCGTTGCCCATTGACGAAATTTAGTTGCTTTTTTGGAATTGACCCGATAACCGACGGCAATAATAGCATCCAAACTGTAAAACTCGGGCGAACGGTTCACTTCACGACCACCTTCATTTTGAACTATTGCAATTTTTGCAATAGTTGCTTCAGGCAATAACTCCTCTTCAGCATAGATATTCTTCAAGTGCCGTGAGATAACGGACAAATCAACCTCAAACAATTGCGTAATTGCCTTTTGAGTCATCCAAAAAGTCTCATCCTTAAATACAACATCTACATAAACGCTGCTATCACCGATTGCGTAAAGCGCAATTTTCCCCTCACTGACGCTGATTATATTACTCATTACAGATATTCCCCCCTCTCGTTTTCATAACATATCTTCAACGGTTCCTATCAGTTCATTCGCAATATTGATACTGTCCAACCTCATTATGCTTTCCTCAGAGCTGCCAAAGCTTAAAAGATTAATACTTCCATACCATATAATTCTCTGATCAATAATCGCAAACTTCTGATGTATATTTGGTTTGAAAATAAGATTTGCACCTGATAATCGTATGGAATTAAGCATATCTAAAAAAGCAGACTTATCCTTTTCCTTATAATCCGTTTCTGGCCTTGTGACTATTGTGATCTTAGCCCCATTATTAATGCCGGAAGACAGGATATTGAGCATTTGATTTAGCCGCTTTTTTGTCATATATGGGCTTACTATAACAATATCTGATTTTGAGGATGAAATATCATTGCTGAATACAGTCATAAAATTATGGTTATCAAAAATAGCATTTGTAGATTCAAACGGCTTTCTGTCGCTTTTGGCTGAATACCCTATGGCCGCATATCCATTAAGCCTCTTATGATACATCCGCTCAAGTACCCCAACATGGACATCCACATAATCATAAATCTGAACCTCATTCTTACTTTGATACAACCTGTGCAATCGTCCGGCATATTGCTGTACTGTTCCTTTCCACGCAATGGGCATTGCCAGAAACAATGTATCAAGTCTCGGTTCATCAAAACCTTCGCCTACAAATCTGCCTGTAGCAACGATAACAATATTCTCATTTGCCGGAATGTTTGATAGTTTTTCAAGCGCTGATCTTCTCTCATTCGCTGACATTCCGCCGATTAACTTAACAACATTCGGAAGCACCTCCGATAACTGATTTACGATTAATTCGACATGGGCCGTCCTCTCAGTCAGAATAATAGGGTTGCGGCCTTCTTTTGCGCAGCTGATTACATCTTCTATGATTAACTGATTTCGGATTTGACTGGTGCTGATTTCAGAATATATTTCACCTATGGACCATTCTTTTTCATCCTGACTGACAGGCTTTCTGAAAGGAGTGAAGCGAGGGATAATGTAGTGCTCAAAAGGTCTTTTTTCAGCTTGCTCTTTCGCGTCAACTTTGTATCGCACAGGCCCGCAATGCATAAATATAATGGGATGATGTCCATCCTGCCTCGCAGGAGTGGCCGTGAGACCGTAAACATATTTGGCTGAAACATTTTTTAGAATTTGTTCAAAGCTGAACGCAGGTACATGATGGCATTCGTCAACAATAACCATTCCATACTCCCTAACAACCCCGTTTACCTCGTCACCTTTTACCAATGACTGCATAACAGCAATATCAATAATGCCGCTTAGGTTTTTCTTACCACCGCCAAGCTGTCCAATAATACTCCGAATCTTTTTCCAGCCCCGTTTTTTCACGGGTTCGTCAGGCAATACTTCATTTATCGTCAGGAATTGGTTCAGCCGTTCCTTCCACTGTTCTAATAATTGTTGGGTGTGAACAAGCACAAGAGTGTTCATTTTTCTTTCGGATATAAGTTTCGCTCCTATAACTGTTTTCCCAAAAGCAGTAGTGGCCGATAAAACTCCATTATCGTGCCGAAGCATTGAATCTACCGCATCTATCTGTTCATCACGAAGTTCCCCGTTAAATTCAACCCTAACGGTTCTGCCTAAAGAGGTTTCATCCGCCCATTTTATATAGACTCTCGAAGTGCCGAACAAATTTACCAAATCAGGCTCGCATCCTCTTGGAAGGCACAAATAATCCGGTGTTTCATCTGATAAAGAGATAATTCTTGGCTTATCATAAGTTGGCAATCTCATCGCCTGGGCCTTATAAAAATCAGGGTTTCTGAAAGTGGCCATACGCTTTAAGCTATTCAACGCTTTATTGGAAAAGCCATTTTTGTTAATGTACAGCATATTTGCTCTTGTAATATGAACTGTTTCCGGAATATCCGCCTTGAGTAGTTTACCATCCGGCCTTTCCCTCTCCCATGGTTTTATACCTTCATCTTCGCTTTGTCTTAAATCTCCCAGCTCGTTACCGCCGCCAAGCTGTGAGATATAAGCATCGATATCTTCATCGCTCAGCATTCTCATATTGCTTAAAAAACTCCACTGGTCATCATATGGCTGAAAATCCTCGTCTATAAACACGCTGTTATTATTTTTTCGTGCATTCGCTTGTAATGGCAATGCGATAAGATTTCCGAATCCCCCTTTGGGAAGCGTGTCCTGATTGGGAAACAGGCGATCATATGAGTTGAATTTAATCTCATGTCTCTCGGACATTGCATTAGTCAAAAGCAATGTGCCGAATTTTCTTGCGTCAACAGCACTGATTCTGTCTTTAAAAAAGAACCATGCATGAGCGCCGTTCCCTGATTGAGATCGTTCGACTGCAATCGGTATATTCTTATTGATGCATATGTCTCTTAGTGTTTTAATATCCTTTTGCCAGCCCTCGCCATCAAAGTCCATAGCAAGAAAATAACAGGTTTCATCCGGCAGCATAGGATAGATGCCAAATATCGCCTTCCCCCTTAAATGAGCGTCAACTGCAAAAAAATCAACAATCGCATAATATTTTTTGTCACAGTCGGAACATTTAATTTTAGGCTTGCTGCAGATCCCCTTAACCCACTCATTCAGACAAACAGGGGAATATCCTGACTTACCTGTCTTGTTCTGCCATCTTTTTGCATATACATCATTCCTACCTCTGAACAACGACATGAATTGGTTGATTTTTTCCTGAGGAGAACTGTTATTCGTTACTTGCTTTGGTTCATTAAGCCGGTCAGATAGGTCTATTCCTTCTTGTAAATGAATTTCACTTTCGAATAATGGCAATGGTAATCCAAGCTGAATTCTGAAATCTTCATTTTCAATCTTCAGCTTCTTATTTTCTTCTAATAATTTTTGGTATTTTCTATGAAGTTCTTCATATTCCATACTTTATTCTACCATATCCGTCGCAACGACCAATTTGGATTAGTCAATAAATAAACCCTTTGCTGTCTTTTCTGGTTCGAATTCATTTCAAAATATACCAACTAAAAGACACTGCATAGCATAAAACAAGCCTCTCAGCTTGTTTCTTCTGCGTTGGGATTTACCCCCGTCAATCTTTGCCGGAGGCTTCAAACTCCATTCTTATTGACAATTATTAGTATATCATAGGTTCATTCCTTCTGGAATGACCTTTTCTCCTGAAACCCATTCGTGCGGAAAATCAGAATAAAAGTATCAAAAATCCGGATTCTATCAACTTCATTTCTGACTATAACTTCATTATAAGCTCCGTGGCAAATAGCCGCGCCCAGAGTATCCCGTACCCAACCTTCATCTAATGTTGGGGAATGGGGGCATGCCTCTTTTCCTCTCTCAATCCGGGTCGCACAACGCCAGACAACCTTGCCCCGTTCAGTCCTTCTACGATAAGACGCTCCGCAATCTCCGCACACAAGCAAATTCCCCAGAAGATATTTACCGCTATATTTGCTTCCGCTGATTTCTGCTGTGCCATCCTCGTTACTGACAAGCCTTGAACGCTTGGCCATTTCCTCTTGTACCTTATCAAATAATTCAGCAGAGACAATAGCTGGATGGCTGTCTTTCACATAATACTGATTTCGCTGTCCGATATTTTTGCTTTTCTTTCCGGTCATAAAATCCTCAGTAAAGGTCTTTTGAAGCATTGTATCGACCTTGTATTTTTCGTTGGTCAACATCCTCTGGATCGTTTTTGTATCCCAAATCTCCTTGCCCGTTACAGTCCTAATTCCTTGGGCTCCCAGATAATCCTTAATTTGTCCCAACGTCAGGCCTTGTAAATATAAGTCAAATATCTTTCTTACCACCTCTGCTTGTTCCGGCACAATGACAATATCACCGTCGACGCAAGTGTATCCCATGAAATTCTTATTCTTCGCAAAGATATCGCCCTTTTCAAACTTGCGCTCAATTCCCCATTTAATGTTCTCACTGATATTACGACTCTCGTCCTGCGCTAGCATACCCCTCAGCGTAATCTCAAATTCTTTATCAGCTTCGATTGAATCCAGCTTCTCATTTTCAAAATGCATATTGATTCCTCGCTCTCTTAAAAATCTACTCATTTTTAAAACCTCCAGAGTATCCCTTGATACTCTGCTGATTGACTTGGTGATGATGTAATCAATTTTGCCTTTCGCCGCTTTTTTGAGCAGCTTGTCCAAACTTTTTCTACCGCTTCGGCGAAGCCCGCTTTCAATATCATAATAAACACCGGCAAAAATCCAGTTGGGATGGCTTTTTATCATCTTCGTGTATGCACTTATCTGAATCTCAAGGCTGCGTAGTTGTTCCGGACCAGAGGTGCTGACCCGGCAGTAAGCGGCAACCCTAAGCTTTTTATTCTCTTTCAGTTTAGCAGGTATAATCCTTACATTTTTCATTATCCTTCACATCTATATAAAATGAGACACCCATTAACATTCTACCAAAAAGAAAAGACGTGAGGGAATTCACTCACGCCAAAGCATATTTGTTACCATCATCCCGTTAAGCCTTGTAACGTCAGCGTTACAGCCGTTGCAACAGGATTACGGCTTCCACATGCCTTGAGGAGATAATAAGTATGTCGTAACACTCTGGTATCCCCTTGGCGGACATTTCTGAAAACATTAAAGTAAATAATAATATATCATCTGGGTGCAATAACTATATCCTTCTTGCCTTAATGAAAAGTAACTTAGACATTATTTAGTGACAATTCTCCAGTTGGTTTATAAGGTTAGTGAATCAATAGCGTTTATTATCCCGGAGATAATCTCATGCTGTCGCTTGTCTTCAAGATAAATATGAAAACGAATCATCTCATCCAGTTTATTAGACATCAAGCTCCTGTCCTTATCAGTTAGGTGGACTCTCAATATTCTGATACATCTTGCCGGGAGACGTTGGCATATAAACTCTATGTATTTGCTCTGTTGCTCATCCCATCCATATATACCTTTCTTATCGTCGATGAAACTTTTTATTTTATTAACGATAGCCATATATAACATGCGTTTTGAAATACGCTTTTTGTCTTCACCTATAGCCGATGTATTTGAAATCAGACCAATGAGAAATGCAACGTCTTTTAACGTTTTAACCTTACCAGTATTACTAATTTGATAAATAAACTCATCCTGAAACTCGCTGCTTACAAGATTACGTGCAAAAGTAATGGGATAAATAGTTTGGTGTACTAACAAGAAATTGGTAAGTAAGGCTACCTGCGTCCGCTTATCGCAGTTCTCCAGAAATGTATAGCACTCGTTAATCGATATTTTCAATGTTCTATTAACGCTTCTAATATTCTTACCGTGATAGCCTCCGAGCGTTTCAGACCTCTTAATATAATCAATGTCGTTAATGCATCTTGATATTGAGCGGGTTATAAAGAGTAAACCTATATTTTGCTTTAGTTCATCTTCATCCAGAAGTAGTTTGTCGATTAATTCCTTAGACGGCTCGATACTAAGGTGATAACTCGTTATATTCAATAGTATAAGCTTTGTTTTATCCATTAAAGCCAACTTTTCGAATTTCTGCGAATCAGCCAGGCTAAGAACTTTGGCCGCTTGGAAGAGTTCGATGTAGTCCCAATAATTAAAATCAACAAAGCGTAATATATAATCGTATTTATTTTCGAATAGAGAATCAGTTAGGTTTACTTTTATAGACAGGAGCTCAGAATCACTGGCTAAAAGAGTATATAAACCTCCATACAAGTGACCAACAAGCCCGTGTAGCACAACAGCTTCTTTCACTTCCGAAACGCTGTCAAGATTACGTCTCAATACGGCCATAATAACGATTACTGTGGCAATATTCTTGTCCTTGCCAGGAAGAGGAGATATATAATTGCGCAGTTCACGGATTACCGTAGCAGAACTCTTATTATGTAAAATACTATTGATTTTCTGTTTGGCATCCAGCCGCTTCAACCGTTCATTTAAGTGATCGTCAAGAACCTGACTCAAGGCTCTGACAGTATTTTTATCCAACAGCTATACCTCCACATCCTTTAGCAGATTGTTACTATCAAGCGTCCATGATTCAAGCTCGCCGCATATTGTCTGCGAAGCATTATGGCTGAGCTTAAAAATGCAATAATAATGATCTCCGAGGGAGTTAAATGACGTCCCTATGGCCAGTCCAGAATGGATTTTGCCTGTTTCCGTCAGTACGAACCTGTCATGTATTGGAGACTTCGTTTGATAAAAATGTATTCCAAGCGCTTTGCGCGTTCTCAATATCATACTTAGTTCGGCATCTCTCTCAATTTCTTTTTTCAATGCCTCTAAATCAAGTGCGTTATTTGGGCCTTTGCTATAAAAGATGACATTTTTCGATTGCGCCCGACAATTCGCGAGAATACGAATCCAGTCTAACATTCCTTTAATGCCATTGACATCGGTAAAATACGAATCGAAAATCCATATTGTGTCGGAAGCGGTCTGCATTACACTTCCTATCAAATCTATAGCCTTTTGAAGCTCGCCAGGCTTCATAAATGTTACCTGATCATCTGGTTTTTCGGCATTCAACCGCTTCTTTATTTCGGAGGCGGAGGCATTCATCATCTCTTCATATTCGTCTGGGGGATCGCCGATAGTTGATACATGACCGCTACCATTGTGTTCAAATGCATAACTATCAGCTATTTTGCTAAGTCTAATTCTTTTTTTCGGATTTTTAAGCTGCATATTGATTTGCATTCGCCTTATATATGAAAGATCCTTTCTATAATAGACCAACTCATCATCAAAAAAGATTTCTATATCATGATAAGTCCATGGCTTGTCGGACTTGATTTCCGTTTCCTCGGTTTCATGATCAATCCGAACAATTTTCGTCGATACTATGACGTCATTTTTCTTAAACCGAACGATAACAGTTGATCCAACTGGAAGACTTTCAACAATAATACCTTCTGCTTTATTCGCACGGTAATTGCGAGCGTAACTCCTATAAATAAGAACATCACCGTAAAGCATTGGGTTCTTTTCAATGTCAAGACCTGTGTATTTTTTTATAAACTCGTTAATATAAATCAGCTTATCAACAGGAATGCCGAGAAAATATCTGTCTCCTGAAAACCTGAAAAGCCTCGATGGTTTATTAGAGTACTCGTAATGAACCATATATGCGCAAGCGTCATCACTATATGGGTTTTTCGTTGAGTCAGGAGTTAATAATCCCTCTTCCTTTATCGACCAATCGGCGATATTGTCTATCTCATCGTCTGAAACCAGTGTTTCGGTAAAAACCAGATTATATGACCCGACCTTTTCAACTATTTTCAAGCGCCGTTCTTTGATTTCGTCGTCAAAACCCAGGTGATAAACTGTCAATAATGCCTGTCCACCATATATAATTCTATCGCAGATCATATAATACACACACTCCCATGCATAACTTGCAGACTTGTTCGAAATAGTCCATATACTACATTTTGTTCAATACCTATTAACTCTTGAAATCACCGATTGTTTCGTTCTGCAACAGGATTATGGATTTCACATGGCCTTCAGGATAACAAAAAGGTGTCATGCCAATCTGGTATCCCCTTAATGACAGGTTATATTTCCAATGGTCGAATTTGTCACTTAAAGTTTTCAATTTCATTTTTTTCCCGTTTAGCAATCTATCTTAGTTTAGCTTCCGCTTCCATTTGTTCTTCATGCCAACCAGCTATTATGCCCTTTTCCCTTTCAAAAAGAGCTGCATCAACCCTTCTGGGATTAATAGCAAGCATTCCTTTTTGTGGTTCGATTGCATATACATAGCGATGAGCATGCTCAATAATAATTTTACGAAAAAAATTACTCCAATGCTCTGAATAATCCAATTGTTTGCTAGACATGTTACTGCCAATTTGAGTTATCAGTAAGAGCTTGGGCGAAATTGGCATAATAATATTTCCGTTTTTCTTGCCCCATCCCCCCTTGAAATCATATTCACGCTCATTATTGTAGTTTAAGCATATTACGGGGTCATCGGAGGTCGGAAATGATATACCATCTATGGCGTGAATAACGTGCCATTGGTGTTTTTCCAGAGCACTTACCGTCTTTGTAAGCAGGTGCTTCAATGCAAATAGATACATTCCTTTACCTACCAGTGAATCAACTTTCACCTGGCACATATCTTTATTAACCGATACTTTGATTGGTAACAGTTTTGCTTCTTCAGATATTTGCGGTTGGTTGCTAATTATCTGAGGATTTGCTTCTAATTGTTTCGATGCTTTTTGCAAAACGTCTTCAACTATTTGGGGCATTTCTGTGCGCCACCGTGCCATCAAATCATTAAGACGTGCGGGTGTTCTTAAATATTGAGCCCCAACAAAACGGGAAAGCTTTATTGATCCATCTTCATCCAAATTATGACCCTTTAATATATTATCAAAAACCATTTTTACGGGTGATTCAAATTCTCTGTCAAACCATTTTTCAAAATCATCGATTTCCTTTTTCCCCTCATTTCGTGTGTAAAAATCATCCCAAACGGCGGTTGATTTTATTTTTCTACGATTCCAATAAGGGATTCTAGAATCAGGGACAAGCAAACTGTAAGCAAAAATGCTAATACCGTCTTGACTCCAATTTTTAAGGTAAAACTGCGGAATATAATGATTATTGTGAGCAGTTTGATTTGTTGACAAAATAACACCTCCGAACACAAGAATCAAATTAAGACGACTTTATCCGCAGTTTAGAGTTTCACAGTCTACTAGTGGGATCTTCGCGGCGAATTATATTATATAAATTCAAAATTTCCCGTTTGTCTGCCCAAAATATGTCTTTTCAGTTGTTCTTTATTGATTTCATCCCTGAAAAAAACGAATGCAGCTAAGGATTTAAGCCACCCTTTATTTCTATCTTTCACTGCATTTGACATCCCCAAATCTGTGCCAATTTGACTAATATTGATATTATAGAATCCCTCTAAATCAGGTGTATGTATAACAAGCTTTATTTCATTCTTTTCTTTATATAATTTGAGTAAATGTGTTATCGCAAATGGATGTTTTAATGGTGACCCTTCTCCAGGTAACAAATTGTCTTCATCAATGATTACAATAATTTCTTTCTTGAATTTTAAAAATATTTTTACAAAAAAAGGGATAAAAGTTTTACCATTTGGGTTAAAAATTTCTAAAGAGTTTTCAAATTCATTTTTCATTGATGATAACGCCACTATATCTGAGGCTCCTTCAGAAATGATAATTTTATTATAAAATAAACATCTATAAAACTCCTCACTTTGTAAGTTCTGTTCTATAAAATTATCAAAAGCAAACTGATTATTTGTTAAGTTTAATTTGTACTGAATTGATGCATCGGTCTGGAGATTCTCTTCCTCTCTAATTTTCTCTATTTCAGCAGATGCCTCGCAATAAAGCCCCTTAACCTCATCCGTTAATACATGAAATTGAGAATGTGCATTAAAGAATATAATATCTTCTAATCTAACTTTCAAAATATTGAGCAATCTCGAATTATGAGTGGCAACTCTCACTACAAAATCATTCTCAATTAATACTTTAAAAAATTCGGCTATAACTTTAAGAAACTCTTCATCTAAGAAATTCTCGGGTTCATCAAAGTAAATAATCTTAATATTATTCAAATTGTAACTAGTGAAAATCTCCATCATATTATAGAGTTTTTCCTGCCCCTTAGATTTCTTCTTAAATAGACTCAGCTTTTTCATAATGTCCTTACAGAATAAGATTATGTTGCTTACCTTTTCGGAAACATTCTCTTCTTCCACTACTTTTCTTGATTGTCCACGTGAGCCTTCGTCTAAATAACTATACGACATATTATCGAAATCGATTGTCACTTTATTCAAATGTCTTGGGATAATGGGCATCCCATCCTCAGCAATCAAAATTGCCCTTTGCTCTTGCTCTTTTAACGCCTTATTTAGGGCATAAGTTTTCCCGGACCCATTCACCCCAACAAGAAAATTTAATGGCTTTGGAAAATCGTTTATTAAGCTCATTTGTTATACTCCATTTGTATCGCATAACAATATTTTTGATAGAGTAAATTTAAATCTTTGGGATTAATCTCCAAATTTTTACCTTGTCTAATATTGATTAATGTTTTGACTTCTTCTGAATTTTGATTAAATTGTTCTAATTTTATATTGGTCAAAGCTTCAGTTTTCAAAATAAAACCCTTTAGATCTTCTTCATCCTGTGGTTTAATAAATGACAAGCCTAAGTCAATTGCTCTACTAAAGGCTTTTTCTCGAATAAGGTTAGCCAACTTATATTCCGGCGATAACTTTTTATCCCAGTCCCAATTGGCCTCAAGTTGCATTGCAAACATTGCTTCACTAGTAAAGCCTTTTTTATCCTTAGGTACAAAGTTGTATGAATCAATTTTATCTTTAATCTGGTTAGGTAATTTATTGTACTCAGCTTCCCAAAATACTATTTTGTCATCAAGAACATCTACTAAATAGGTATTGTCAATATCCATTTTATCTACCATTTGCAAATCATAGAAATAATAGAATTCCTTTAGTACATTGATCACATCAGGCTTGAAACATACAAATCCTTCAATTGTATCGCCATTATAATGATTAAAGTTATGTTTTCGAGTTTTAAGGTCAGTTAAACCAATCACTTCTATATTTCGGCTCTTTCTTTTTTCATTACCTCTTGTAAATGGTATCTTAATACTTCCTAAAACAAAAATAAAATTATCACTCTTATCAAACTTAACATATGAATCTCTCGTTTTATAAATGCTTTTAGTATCTGTAAAATGATTATTGTGCGTTCTATATTCAAATTCAGCAACTAACTCAAATTTAGGGTAAATATTGCTATTAGGATCATTTATAAAGTCTTTAAAAACCTGTTTCAAGACCATCATCTTAATCTCATTTGATGATTTTAAAACAGGTCGCCCTTGAATATTCGAATATTCATCATTATAAAATGCATTCACATGGATTGAATTAGTATTCTCATATTCGTTAATTGATTCCGATACCAATAAAGGATTTAATTGGTAAAGGCTTCTTGATTTATATCTTCTATAAGTAATAACATTATGAATAAAAGCACCATGATTGTTCTCATTTCCAAAGTCAGTTGGTTCCTCTAGGCCGAATTCCATATTTCTTTTTAGCCAAGTCGTCTGTAATTCTATAGACTGATGCTTCAATACTAGCTTTAGATATAAGTCTTCTCCTTGTCCTGACGTAAAATTTCCTTCTTCTATAATCGCTGGAATATAATCATCTTCATCAAAATCTCTAAAAATAGATATGATCTTTTTAACTAAACTGGGTACGGACTTTGTTTGTTTAATCTGTTGTAAGTATTTCACTTGTTTCATAGCTCTTCACCACCTGTCAAATATATCTATCTCGTTTTAACTTATGGTAACATAATAAGTAAATGTATAGTGAAAAACAAGCCTCTCAGCTTGCTTCTTCTTAGTTGGGTTTCAGTCTTGGTCAGGGCTCTTAACTGCATTTTTATTGGCAATTATTAGTATATCACAGGTTTAGTCATCCTGGAATAGCACTTTCTTCTGTGACCCATTATTGCGGAAAATCAGGATAATCGTATCAAAAATCTGGACTTTATCAACCTCATTCCTAATTATGCCTTCATCATAAATTCCTTTATGGCAAATAGCTTCACTCAGAACACCTTGTACCCATCCTTCATCCACAGTAGGGGAGTGAGGACATGTCTCTTTGCCCTTTTCAATCCGAGTCGCACATCTCCAAACCACCTTGCCTCTTTCCGTTCTTCGCCGATACGATGCTCCACAATCGCCACACACGAGTAAATTCCCCAAAAGGTATTTTCCGTTATATTTTATTCCGCTGGTTTCTACCGTGCCATACTCTTTACTGACAAACCTTGCACGCTTGTCCATTTCCTCCTGTACCTTGTCGAATATTTCGGCAGAAACGATGGCCGGATGGCTGTCCTTCACATAGTATTGGTTGCGTTGCCCGATATTCTTACTTTTCTTACCGATCATGAAATCCTCCGTGAAGGTCTTTTGCAGTATTGTATCACCTTTGTATTTCTCGTTCGTCAACATTCTCTGAATCGTTTTCGCATCCCAAAGCTCCTTACCAGTTACTGTTCTAATTCCCTGAGATTCCAAATACGCCTTGATTTGTCCCAAGACAGGCCTTGCAAATATAAATCAAATATTTTTCTGACTATTTCTGCCTGCTCTGGTATAACAACAATCTCACCGTCAACGCAGTCATATCCCATGAAATTCTTATACTTAGTGAAGATATCGCCTTTCTCGAATTTACGTTGAAATCCCCTCTGAATATTTTCGCTGATATTCTGGCTTTCGCCCTGTGCCAGCATGCCCCTGAGCGTAATTTCGAATTCTTTATCCGCTTCGATTGAATCCAGCTTCTCATTTTCAAAATGCATATTAATACCTCGCTCTCTTAAAAATCTTACTATTTTCAAAACCTCAGAGTATCCCTTGAGACCCTGCTGATTGACTTGGTTAAGATGTAATCGATTTTCCCTTTCGCCGCTTTCTTGAGCATTTTATCCAGCCCAGTTCTGCCGCTTCGGCGCAACCCGCTTTCAATATCATAGAAAACACCGGCAAAAATCCAGTAAGGATGGTTTTTTATCATCTTAGTATAAGTTTTTATCTGAATCTCAAGGCTGCGCAGTTGTTCCGGTCCGGATGTACTGACCCGGCAATAGGCAGCAACCTTGAGCTTTTTATTCTTTTTGGGTAAAGCAGGAATAATCCTGACATTTTTCATTTACATTCCTTCATTATCTATGTATAAAATAGTCAACCATATTAAATTTTAAAAAACAAAAGACGCGAAGGATAGCCTCCACGTCAAAACGAATTTTCATATTCGCCCTCTCAAACCCTTGATGCATCAGCCTTTCAACCGTTGCAACAGGATTATGGCTTCCACATGCCTTGAGGATACAAAAAAGATGCCGATTGAAGCTGGTAGCCCCTTGGCGGCAGGGAACGGTCATCTCCTAATGCTTAATAACACTTGTCTAATGTCTAAGCTGCACGCTATTCTGCACCATCGTCATTCTGTAATGCACCGAACAAAATTCTCATATAATTACGCCTTCCGTACAAAACGCGGTCTATATGTACCTCGAAGCCCATGACACGGTAAAAGGCGATATATTTTCCGCAAACAAGGAACCGATAATCACTTTCAAATTCAGTAATTGAGGACAAAGGTGGCCCTAATTCCGGAAAATCCCGCAGCTTCTCAATGGTGTCCAATGTGTCTGACACAATTTTTTGAGCGGCTGCAGGATTTTGCAATTCGTTATTGATATAGGCCCATATCTCGTCAAGGTCATTTAGAGCTTCGGGTGAATAAAGTAGTTTATTCATAAGTCTTTCCTGCGAAATGCGCTTTCACATCTTCATGCAGAAGCCATCCTTTTTCCTCGCCCGATTTTCGTCCCTTAGTAAGCTCGCTCATGAGCTTGATTGTCGCCTGTGTTTTTTCGTAATCAGCAATATCGACGAGAGCATATCGGCCACGACCATTCTTCGTTAAAAAGACAGGCTCTCCAACGGAAACATCGCGCAAAACCTCGTTATAATTCCTTAAATCTGAAATGGGCTTTATTTTCGGCATCGTTATCAGCTCCTTTCTGCTGATATTATTATATGTATATTATTCGCAAAATTCAACAGCAATTACATGCATGATATTCTAGCGTGTCCGTACCAACAGGCAAGCCGTCTCCACATGCCTGAGGAGACAAAAAAAATGCCGTTTGGAGCTGGTAGACCCTTGGCGACACTGTCTTCATTTTCCACAGCACTTTTTATATTTCTTACCACTGCCACATGTGCATGGATCATTTCGTCCAACCTTAGTGTGGGTCGATATGTCAATCACATTCGAATTTGGCCTAACCATTTTAAACGACTCAGGCGGCAAAGGTTTTAAGAACTTCCTTTCCTCCTGAAACAACTCATTGGGAGTGTGCCCCTTTAACTCCCACTGACGGGTATTATTATATAGTTCCATTATTTTTGCAGTTAACTGCTGCACAAATTCAAACGACGGAAACTCCATCCAGCTCTGCAGGTATTGAATAATCAGCGTCGGTTTTGAATCTGCATTGATCATATTGGTTATCTGCAATGCTATTTTGTTTGTTTCTTGATCTGTTAACCTATAGTGCTTTAAAAGGAAATTGATAAGGCTGTTCATCTCCGGTGTTTTATCAACATAATCCGGATCACCAGCTTTTAACAGTTGCTTTTTTGTAAAAGGATAGTAATCAACGCCCGGTCTCTTTCTGTGTTCTTCAACAATTTTCTTTGCATCGAAAACTCTGTCATCCTGATATCCATATGGCGTGTTACGGACCTGCCCATAGAAATCACAGGCAAAGGACATTACATTCATAAATTCCATAATGTCAGCTTCTTGCCCTGTAAGCTCTTTAATCTTCTCTTTAGCGAGCCATACATCCATGACCCCATAATAATAAAGCATTCCATGGGTTAATCGTATCCATTCGGTATTACGTTGAACAATGTTTTCCAGTTCACTGCCATCTATTTGAGAAAAAATATTTATCAGTTCATAAGGCATGAATATTATCTTTTGATCTTCATATAACCCGGTAAATATAATACTCAATCCCATGAATGCTTGCGCATTCGAAACAGAAATACCTACGTCAGATATAACTCCCGAATTCTTAATGATTGTTTTGATAAAGTCATACCTGCTTTGATCCAATGTATATATAATCTTCTTAAACTTAGAGGGAATCAACCTCGCTAGTTCCGCTGCCAGATCTGTTTTTTTGAGAGCGCTTAAATTTTTAAAATCATAATTTTTGCGGATTATATCCATTTCTGCCTTTGTTAACCCGTTGATGGCGTCATAAAGGCTGCATGGCACATCAACCTCCTTCCAAAGTCGTTTCTCCCTGTTTTCCTCCAGTTGTTGGCTAAAGGCCTTTGCATTTTCCAGTGCCCTTAGTAGAGCCGCTTCTGTTTTCTTGTCAATTTTTTTATCCATCAAGCTTCCCTCTTTCAAAATGGCAGTTCTTCATCATTTTGATCATCTATATTTTGTTTTTCAAAATCAATTTCAGAAAGCAGCTATCATCGAAATACATACTTTCCGGTTGAATCAACATATCATTCAACAGTACCGTGGTTTCAGAGGCAAAAACGTTTTCATCTATGCTGTCCTTCTTAGCATTTCTACCGGATTTGCCGGAGCAATCTTTGCATACGTGATTTTATGTCCTTTTCCTGAAAAATTCTCATTAGCCCGTGTTCTCCCGCATATTCTGCAATAGTGCCCCATTAATAGACTTCCCCGCTTCCAGTTGTTGATAACAATAAATGGTTCATCACTTAGGCTTGCTAATATGTCATCTTTTTTATCTCCTCAAGGGTAGCTTAACTTACAATATAAACAAATGTGCCTCAAATCCTTTATTTGCAAGGCTTTATGTACGCTCTAGCAAGCAAACCGATTCTGTATGCCTTGAGGATACAAAAAAGATGCCGCCGGGAGCTGGTGGGGCCTTGGCGGGAAATTAACTAAAAAGTTATCTTAAAATCTTTTAAAGACTTCAGTCTACGCATCACCGCTTCAACTAATATTGCAAGTTCATCTGTCTGATTGTTTAATTGACACCACATAGCTATTTGATGAGGACCACCTTTGATTGCTTCTTTTCTTAAACCATGTAATACATATCCTGCTGTAACATTCATTCCAGAGCAAATAAATGCATAATACTTATTAATATCTTCAAAATCTGGCAGAAAAGATTTTTCATGATCAATAGCCTCTTTCAATGCTTCCGGAATATCACGACGTTCTTTTTCTAACCTTTCAAGCAATAATCTTTTTTCTCCCCGACTTACGTTAATCTCTTCTTTAAGTTTTTCTATTGTCATAAGATAAAAGTCTATTTCCTCTTTGGAAATTTTGCTGTCTTCAGTTTTATACGGACTTTCACTAAGCTTTTCAATTATTAAATTCAACGCATTGGAATAATTTTCCTCAGTAGTAAAATCGGCATACAATTTGCCTTTTAAAAAAGATGGCGGGTCGACTTTCTCAAGCATAATAGGCAGACCTTAATTTTCTTGCCCTCAATTTCTTGATTCATCGCGATATCTATTTCACGCCTTACCCATTCAGATTCAATCGAACTTTTTGAAAGTACCACGCCTACATATTCAACCTTATCAATACCTTCTCTGATTTTTTGAGTAAGGGAATCACCTAATTTAATTTCTGCCTCGTCTATCCAAACATAAAAGCCATTTCGTCTCAAATCATTGGCTAATTTTCTCGCGAAAGGTTTGTCACTTGAATTATGACTTAAAAAGATACTGCTCATCTCAATTCACCCCTATAAGCAATTCACTTAAATTCTCTATAATAACCTTTTGGACTCTTCAATTCCTTTATATATTAAAGTTTTAGGTCTGCAACATGATTATGACTTTTCATGTCTTAAGTTTACATAAAGATGTCGCTTGGACCTGGTGGGGTCTTAGCGAGAATGTGTATTCTTAAAAAACAAGATGGCAAAGTGCCATCTTATTTTAAGTTATATTTTTCTTCGATTTTAAAAAGCTTACTTTCTTGAGATAGTTCAACTGCCACATGGGCTTTTTCCAAGACCCCTTCCGGAAGCTTATCTTTTAGTATTGATATTACTAATTGAATATTTTTATCTTGAACAAATTCGGCCACTTTAATCAACTGATTATCATGCATTAATTCCTTTTTGTCATTTAACAAAAAGTGTAAACACGGAATATCTTCTTCATCCGCAAACAATATATAAGCTAAATCAAAGCATAAAATTTCTCCTTGTTTTTTACCGGAACTCATATTTGCATTAAAGGCACTGAACTTATAAACTTGCTGATTATTTTTATTTATAATTTTGTCATATTTCAAGGCATATTTTTCTCCATACAGCTCCTGTGAAATGGCAGAAAAATGTTTATTAAACTTATTTCTTTGAAGTTTTAATACTTCTTCAAAGTCATTGGAAAACAACATATTGTCAATTATTTTGATTTCATCATTGATTTCCTTGATATTATTCTCAACTTCATCTAATTGCGAAATTATGCTTTCATATTCACCTTTTGTTCTGTATTTTTCATTCAATTCAACAATAATATTCTCTAATTCTTCGAAAGAATCGCTCTTTGCTATTTTTGAGGAAAGCTCCTTTTCTGCTCTTAGTAAAGAGGCCATTATCTTTTCTTCTTCTTTTATTTTGTTCATCAAAGCTGGAAGATCTGCAGAAATGAATTTTGCCTTTTCAATTAACATATTATTATGATAGGCGACCAGATCAGCAAAGGTCTTCTGTATCCCAGTTATATTAATAGTAGCTTCAGAATACAAGGTCTCCAGCTGTTTCAAATCAATTGAAGAAATATTTTGCTCCAAGTCTAATTTGGCTTCTTCAATAAGATTCTTGCGGATATTCATTTTACTTATGGACGAACTAGTTTTATTAATCTTATATTTAATATTATTAAGTTTTTCTAAGTCATCTTCAAAATTTTCGTTTAAATTAAATGTAGATTTTTTTTCGTTTAACGCTAAGATATCATTTTCAATTAATGAAAGTGCAATTTCATAAGCTGATCTTGTTTGATTTTTCTCTAAACGTTCTTTAAAATTTTCTTCTTGTTTTATTTTTGTAACTAGAGCCTGTTTCTTCGCCCCATCATCAAATGAACAGCCCAATAAAAATAGATATAAGGTTTCGTATTCAACATCAGAAGTAAACTTATTTAGTGTTTTCAGTGTGTTATTTATACTCTCATCGCTATATCTGATATTATGTGAAATTATCTGTCTAAGGGTTGGTTTCTCCGATTCTTGATGAGGTATAAGTAATTTTAATAATTCATCTTCAAATTCTTTATCAAGGGTTTCTTTTCCATTAATGCTTCTTATAGCATTTTTTCTTGATAAAAAATTACGTCGTATCACAATATCTTTAGAATCTGTATTGTCCAAGTCTTCTGTTAAAACTAATGTAATCATCACTTTTTCATCAATTAAATAGCTCTTCACTAAATCATATACTTCTTTTTTATTTTCAGTATCAGTATAAATAATAGCTCGAGCTGCGCCCAAGCAAAAATCCACCAGTTTTAAGACTGTGGTTTTTCCAACATTATTTCCAGTTAATTTATCATCAGTAGTGGGGGTATTATCTATTATTAAATTGAGCCCAGAGGTAAACTCTATATCTCTAATGACGCCTCTGATACTCTCAATTGTCAGTTTTTTTATGAACATAACTGCACCCACCCTTCATTATCAATTTTGGCCAATTCAATAAGGTATAGCCAATCTAAAGTCAAAATGAAAGTAGGGAGAGACATATCGCTGTTGTTTTTTAGTTTTTGGTATAAATCAAAAAAAGGTTGTCTCTCTGCTGTCTTTAATTCCTGCAATACCAAGGAGCCATTATAATAAATACTAAGTTCCGGATGTATATTATCTGGTAACAACATGGTTATAGCCCTCCGGATTCTTAAAAATCTTACACCTTATGAACGCATCTACAGCTAATATGTGTACACACATCTCCAATTCTTCATAAGGAATTTCTTTGTAATTTTTGCTATTCATTATTATCCCTATTATTGCGTCGATTATTGAGAAAAATAGGTCATGCGAGGTTTTACAACTGGACTGAAGTTTTGTATACTGGCTCTTAAATATCCGAAATACAGATAAGCTTTTATTTGCCCCTTGCTTATCAAACTCCGAATATTTTTCATCCAGCTTATGATAATATATTTTATATTCATCAATAATATCTTTGGCGCTGTTTAATTCGTTTAAGTCAATCTTTTTGTCTATCTCAAAAGTGTTGATTTCAGGCGACTCAATTTCGCTTGACAGGTTTTCAGCCGCGAGAATATTTAATATAATTGCTAAATTACTATCAATTTTTACAATATCTACTTCGCTTCCAAGCTCTTTCTTTATAAAATCAAATACTTGTTTCTGCTTATCAATAGACATGTTCAATACTATATTTAAAATGGAAATAGTATCTACAATATCATCCTCTGGCGAAAATAATGCGCCGTGTGGGTTATGGAAAGATTGTTTTCTTAAATTTTCAGCGCTTTTCGAAATCGGTATGAATTTATATCTATATCCTTTATAGTCCTCAAAAATTTTTTTCGCTAAAGAATTTTCTACCTTTTGTTTTGTGCATGTTGAGGAGACCTGGGCGATGACTTTACTCTCGTGATCAACCAAATCAATTCCTTCGACATTTTGCTTTATGGTATTTAAATTTATTAATTGGTAATTAAGAAGCATATTCAGTAAATCAGCAAAAAATGTTTCAGATGATATGTTTAATTCCAGTAGATTAATCTTTGCACGTCTTTCAATACGCAAAGACAACAGGTTAATCTTTTCCTCAATATAGTTAAAATATTTGCTCCTATTCATGAACATGCCCCCCTCTCAATGTGTTTTTTTATCTTTAGATTAACACAGCATCCATCATTTTGGAAGAATTTTCTCCTGCGACCCATCCTTACGAAAAATCAGAATATAAGCGTCAAGAACCTGAATTTTATCAACTTCATTCCTGATTATGCCTTCATTATAAGCTTCGTTCTGGCAAACAACTGCACCCAGGGTATCATGCACCCATCCTTCAACCAGAGTAGGGGAATGAGGGCAAGCATCTTTGCCCTTTTCAATCCTTGTCGCACAGCGCCAGACTACCTTACCCCGCTCAGTTCTCCTCCGATAAGATGCTCCGCAATCTCCGCACACGAGCAAATTTCCCAGAAGGTATTTGCCATTATATTTACTTCCGCTGATTTCTACTGTGCCATCCTCGCTAGTAACAAGCCGCGCACGTTTCGCCATCTCTTCCTGCACCTTATCAAATACTTCAGCAGAGACAATAGCTGGATGGCTATCTTTCACATAATACTTGTTTCGCTGCCCTTCATTTCTTCTTTTCTTACCGGTCATAAAATTCTCGGTAAAGGTTTTTTGAAGCATTGTATCGCCTTTGTATTTCTCATTGGCCAACATCCTATGGATCGTTTTTGTATCCCAAATCTCCTTACCCGTTACAGTCTTAATTCCCTGGGCTTCTAGATATGCCTTTATGTGTTGCAACGTCTGGCCTTGTAAATATAAATCAAATATTTTGCTGACTGCCTCTGCCTGTTCCTGCACAATGACAATCTCGCCGCCTATGCAGGTATAGCCCATGAAATTCTTGTACTTAGTGTAGATTCACCTTTTTCAAACTTGCGTTGAATTCCCCATTGAATATTCTCGCTGATATTCCGGCTTTCATCCTGTGCCAGCATACCCCTCAGCGTAATCTCAAACTCTTTATCTATTTCGATTGAATCCAGCTTTTCATTTTCAAAATGCATATTGATCCCTCGCTCTCTTAAAAATCTTATTATTTTCAAAACTTCCACTGTATCCCTTGACACCCTGCTGATTGACTTGGTGATGATATAGTCTATTTTCCCTTTCGCCGCTTTTTTGAGTAGCTTATCCAAACTTTTTCTGCCGCTTCGTCGAAGCCCACTTTCGATATCATAGAAAACACCGGCAAAAAGCCAGTTAGGATGGCTTTTTATCATCTTCGTATAAGTCTTTATCTGAATCTCAAGACTGCGCATCTGCTCCGGTCCTGATGTGCTGACTCGGCAATAGGCGGCGACCCTGAGCTTTTTATGCTCTTTGGGTTTAGCGGGTATAATCCTTACATTTTTCATTATCCTTCATCATCTATTAAAATGAGAGACCTATCCATATTATACCAAAAATAAAAGACGTGAAAGCATCCTCTCACGCCAAAACACATTTTCATCTATAACCCCGCAAACCCGCTTTACATCAGGTTTTCAGCCTTTGCAACAGGACTACGGCTTCCGTATGGCTGGTCTGAGGAAAAAGATCTACAGGCTGGACATTCCCTACCTCATATCCGTTTGTCACCAAGTATTTTAAATCTCTAGCCAAAGTAGCGGGGTTACAGGATACATAGACAACCCTCTTTGGACTAACCCCCACAATAGCCTCCAATGTCTCCGGAGCACAGCCTTTACGAGGGGGATCAACTATAATTACGTCAGCCCTTCCCCCTCCTTTGACCCATTGGGGCAGCCATTCTTCTGCTTTGCCAACAATAAATTCTGTGTTAAAAATATTATTTAGCTTAGTATTTTCCCGGGCATCTTTAATAGCCTCTTCAACTACTTCTATCCCAATTACCTCTTTAGCCTTTTTTGCTGCATAAATTGCAATACTTCCAATACCGCAGTAAGCATCAACTACTGTCTCTTCTCCAGAAAGATCTGCATATTCTAAGGCTTTTTCATACAGAACTTGAGCCTGTTCATTGTTAACCTGAAAAAAAGATTGGGGAGAAATCTTAAAAATGAAAGGGCCAATAGTATCCTGTATAAAGGCTTTTCCCCAAATAGGTTTAAATTTATTTCCTAAAATGACCGGCTTATTACCTTTATTAATATTTTGATAAACCGATTGAACCTGAGGAAAAACTGCTAGTAAGCTATGTAATACTGCATCTACCAACCACGCATCATCATTAGTAACAAAAATAACCATTATTTCACCGGTAGCCCTACTTTCCCTAATCATAATATTACGTAGATATCCCTGACCCTTATTACGTTTATATACTGATACTCCTGCGAGGGTAAGCTGTTCTTCCAGGTAGCTTAGAAGCCGATTTACCACTGAGCTAAAAAGGAGACTTGCTTTGGCGGGAATAAAATCATGGGAACCAGGTTCATAAAAGCCCAGCATAATCTCTCCGTCTACCTTTTCTAGATGGAAATGCCCCTTATTCCTGTAGCGCCAAGGATATCCCATTCCTAATGTAGGCTCTACAGCTACATCAATACCTCCTAATTTAAACAAGGCGTCTTTTACCTGCTGTGCCTTTAATTCAAGCTGTTTTTCATAGCTGATATGCTGAAGCTGGCACCCACCGCACTTTTCGGCATAAAGACAGGGGGCATCAACTCTACACGGGGCTGCCTCTAGTATGTTTTTTAGCCTTCCTTGAGCAAAGTTTTTTCTAATCCCACAAATCTTCACACTGACTTTTTCTCCCGGTATTGCTCCCGGCACAAATACAGCAAAATTATTGACTCGGCCGATACCCTCACCTTGATGAGATAATCCCGTTATATTTAAATCATAATTTTCACCTAGGATTACAGGTTTTTCTTGCACTTATATCACCCCTACGAAAAAGTAAAGTTACTGGTGGCTAGTGACTGGTGACTTGGAAAGTCGTGCGACTAAAGTCTAGCTTTCCTGACGTGCCACCGTGCGATCGTGCCGCCGAAAAGACATTTGATGAGTGCATATTTTGACGCATCCGCTGAATCAATAAAACGATGACACATCCAAGTAGACTGACTTTCATCGTGACACGTCATGAGAGCTTAACATGCATGTTGACACGTCAATTAAAATTGCCATGCATGATCACACGTCTTCCACACTCACACACTTACTCACTTAAGTAATGCATACCCTAACGCCTTGTTGCTAAAGATAATAATATCACTATCTTATCCTAAATAGGTGGTAGCCTTGATTAGTTTAATTGATTTCGCCAGTACAATCAGGGAATTATTTTCCCAGCCCTTCTGTTCGCCTTTAGAGGGCAATTATTTAGATTTAGCTCAGGTCACTGATTTAAATAAGATAGATTTAGAAAAAAAGATCCATATTCTTCCCGAACCTAATCCTATTGCTGAAGCAACTTTTTTAATTATTCAATCCATGAAGGAGTGTCATCTTACTCAAACAAAAATAGGAGTGAACGAGCTCTTAAAGGCATATCTAAACGTTATCAATAAAGACCATGAGAAAGAATGCTCTGAGGTCTTTTCCGATTATCTTTTTGAAATATATCTCTATAGTCTTCAAAAAAACTATCCTTATACTGATTTATTGTGGAATTATCTGAGCAACTGCTTTCATGTTGTTTCCCAATATTTATTAGAGTCGGGTTATGTTCGAGGCTGTGAAATATTCCTGCAACAAATTGCTGCTATGGGTAAGACTGCTGCTCAAAAGGGTTTGCATACCAGCAGTATCCAGCACTTTTTGCATACTTTAGAATTAAGGGCTGGGGAATTAGGCTATAGTGACCTGGCGGCAGCAGCTAAAAACCACCGCTTCAACCTGGAAATATTCTAAGGAGGTCCAATGTTTAACAATAACCTCTACCCCTTTATTGTCACCAGCATGGTCGGCGGCCTTTTAACACTTTTAGGCTCTGTTGGTATCTTTATTTCCATAATAATACAGCGGAAAGTAGAAAGACTGCAAGCTATTCTGGAGGAATTTATCGACCTGTCCTACCAAAGTGATTTAAACCTTAGCGGAAAAATGTTCAACCTAATAGAAAAGTATCAAATGCATTATATACTGCCTGATAATCCTCGGCAAATTATCATGGGGTACATGAACATAACCATAGGCATGGTTATTACCCTATGGCTAGGCTTGTATGTTCTTGGTTATCAATCACCCTTTCATTGGCTTTCTATTATCTATTTACTTCCCCTCATTGCTCTAGGTCTCATTATGCTCTGGTTTCGTAGGCTTTTACAGTATTTAATAGATATCGATGATACACCATTACTAGGTTCAATTATACCTGCACCCAAAAGGCTGCGGAGTATATCCTACTTATCAAGTTTTATTAATGTCTCGGTCAAGTCTGTATTAAAACAAGCCCGTTTAAGCTTACATTTTAAAAAATGTGATATAAAAAAAATAGAAAGTCCCTGGATGATAATCTTAAAGGAAGAGCTGTCATTTGATGATTTTTTTTATTTCCTTGTGTGTTTTTATGAGAGGACACCGCTTTTCTTATCCTTTGGAGAAATTGTTTTTGATTTTCCCTGTGATGGAATTACAGGTAAGCCTTCACCTATTAAAAAGAACTTAAACATTCCTCTAGGAGAAATGCAAGTTAAAAACGAGTCAGAGGAATTGACAGCAAATATGCTAATTTTTACCAAAGGGGAAAAATACCCCATTAATTATCAGTACACCTTAAAAAAAGGGGGTGCGTATTATGCCCCCTCGGAAAATCCTGAAGTATCTATAGACCATCAAATTACCTATTGTTTAGAAAAGAACAAAATTACTATTGTCAAAAATGAAAGCAGCCTGCCTTTTATTAAAGAATTTTCCAGTTTATTTAAGCTAAACGGTACCAGACTTTATCTGCCAAAAATTACGGAAGGTAAGATATCCGAAGAAAATTTAAAAACCTCTCACGAATCAGTTTTTGTAGATTGAACATCGCTGCCTTCGATAGCGAATTCTAAAGGAGGCAGCTTTTCTTGTAATAAATAATCCAATAATTTTTCATTATTTAGTTCACGATGATTGAAGATTACCAAGCTAGCCGGAAACCCGGGCTTAATCTTACCTATATCCTGAGCTAATAATTCTCCCCGCCAGCCAGAAATCTGATAATATGCTGTATTAATATCATTGGCTTCTGTTTCTTTCAACACAGGTGAGATAAAGGCCACAGCACTCCTATCAGCTTCTAAAATATTTTTGGAAATCGCCGGATTACTTAATAAAGCCTTGACACTTTTGCCCTCCCACTGGCTGTTCTTAGCCTTAGATATAATTATCCTATTCTCGGGATAGCGTACTAAAGCTGAGGCTAAATCCCTTTTTATACAGCCCAAACTTTCCACCCACTCCACCTTATGAGGAGCAACAGTATATCCGGCAGCATCAAAAATCTTCGCTTTTTCAGTATTAAGCCTTTTACCAATTTTTATTATTATATTATCTCTAATTCCTATATCTGCCCGATATATTTCTCCCCCTGTTCCGTCAATGATCCGGGCATTTTTAATAACCAAGTCATAGGGATTTTGGGCACGAAACAATTGAGCACCACTGGTGTGCTTATAAGCCTCTAATCCAGCAAAAAAAACAAAAAAGCTTACCAAAAGGGACAGAAATCCTATTCCTATTAATTTAAGAATTTTCATATTCTTCTCACCTTTAGTTTTTTCTACCCTAACCAAGAGATTACCACAGGCTAAAGCCTTCGCAATTATCACGCGTTGCCCGCACCACTATAAACGAAAACATTCCCGAGCATTCCCGTGATCCTGAGCGATAGCTTACGTACTTAAGAATCTCCGATCCTTCGGTCGTACCTTCCTCAGGATGACGCAGCAATAATCAATCACTTTCATAGCAATGACAGCTTTAATCCCAGCCTTAATATGTTAGAAAATATTTAAAAATATCTTTGATTTTATCTGTGTTTATCCGAGTGCCCCAAAGGGGCCCGTGGTTAATTACAATTTATGTTTTTCTCAACCTCAACCTTAGCCTTAACCTGTTATTTTTAAATCGCTTGGGGTATCCAAAAAATCAGCAGTGTCATTATCCCATTCCAAACAGAATGGGCAACTATAGGAGCATAAAGAGAACCGGATCTTTCATAGAGCCAGTTTAACCACATTCCTCCAAAAGCTAGAGGAATCATCCTGATAATATCAAAGTGTAGGCTTCCGAAAATAAGAGATGTCACAAGGATTCCCCATTTCACACCAATTTTCCGCCGTAGTGCTGGATACAAAAATCCTCGAAAATATAGCTCCTCGCTTATTGGTGCAAATACAGATGCTACAATAAAGGGTATAATCATTTCCCACTTTGTTCTAGCTGACATAATTATTTCAGCTATAGGCTGAGGCTTTATCTCCATAGGAGAAAACCAATTAATAATAATCCCCAATAACATTACTGCAAAGAAGAGGATAATTCCATTGATAATTCCAACCTTTAGCCAGTGGCCAATTTTAGTTTTCACAAGTCCTAGGTATTTAAGACTAACCTTGTATTTACCCAGAATAAAAAGGGCCATAAAGAAAAGAAACATAAATGTCTGAATGAAACTGCTAATTAATAGTTGATTTATTTGGGTTTTTCCGCCGGGGAAAAAGTCTACTAAGAATGTGAGCCAATTATGACCAAAAATTTTTAATAGAAATGCTAAAATATTTATTATTAATAATACCGATAAGGCATCTATTATTCCCCACGGAGGATTGGCCGGTGGTAAATTTTTTTGCATACTTACCTCCAATTTTTTCTTATTCATTAACAGTATAACAAAACAAGCACTTGAACAAAATCTTATTAAAAGCAATTCCAACTTTTTTAAAAACTTTAATAACAACATTAAAGGGAGGCAATAAAACATGTGGGCTTGGTATTTTATCTTATTCGTAGTTTTACTAATGATGATTGTAAAATTTGTTAGTTCCAAAAGAAAGAAGCCTTTTCCCGGGATTAAGGCTTTACTTCCTGATTATGGTGCGGAAGCAGGGGCAGAATTAACCCCTTATTATAAAAACAGGAGTCAAATGCTAGTTGAAGGATTAACGGGGAAGCCCCTCCCCTATTTTGAAACAACCATAGATCTTTATGAAAAAACCCCTCAAAAGCTGGTAGCTGAGTGGTCAATAGGAGATAATTTTAAAAAACTCCTCACCGATGAATATGGACAAGAATTCTGGCATAACTGCCAGCCGGTTTTGCGTATTAATCATACAAATGCAGTCCCTCAGGCGTATCATCGGGAAATAAAGATTGAATTAGCTAAAGGTATCCAGGAAATCCATGTTAGTGCACCGGGCGAAACTCTAAATACTGAGGTGGGTGTTATCACTGAAACAGGCTCTTTTATTCCCTTTGCTAAATCTAACGATGTTGCAATTCCTAAAGAGAGTTAATTAAAACGATATACGCTCCCGAAAGCAAGATACCAATGATTCCAAAGGTTCTATTCCATTTGAGACCAACGGTGAAGCTGTTTTCTTTAATTAATCCTCCTAAAAGAATATTATAGGGTACAAAGGGTGACATAATTATACAAACAGTCCAAGCAGCCATTAATGTTAGAGAAAAGGTTAGATCATTAAGACCAATAAGAGCGGGATTTATAGTAAAAGCTAAAGTAGTAATGGTAATAACCTGATGAAAGCCAATACTAGAGAGCAATACTGTAATAATTATAATAAACTCTACTAAAAAAAAGGTAGATAGATTAGATACTCTTCCTAAAATATCTTGAAGCAAATATTGGAAAGGTGTTTTTGCCATGACAATTCCAAAAAAACCTACACTTAAAAAAAAGACAACTTCATTTTTAAATTGAAGTATTACCTTATGATACCCCTTTAACTCAAGTAAAAAGCCTTTAAATCTATTTATTAATAAGGACCATACTGCTGCATAAAATAACGCAATTAAACTGACTAAAAGCATCATGTTGCTTAAATCTAGTAATTTCTCGCCAACTATTACTAAAGATAAAAGCCCAGCTAATGCTATCGCCAATTCCTTTATCTTCCCGTTATCTTCTGCATTAATATTTAGATTTTGGCCGCTGAGCCTTACCTCCCGTTGACACTCTAAATCCTTGTAAAATAGTAAATTCCCCAGACCTAGGAATAATAAACCCAAGATAATCCCGTAAATAAAATAACTACCAAATGATACACCTGTATAATATAACACCAAATTTACGGAACCATAGTAAGGTGACCATGCAACACAAGCACCAAAGCCTGTGGTAAATACTTTGGCTAAAAATTTAGGGGGAAATTGGGCTTCTTCTAATAGATCCTTTGTAACTCTAATACCTCCTAAGTTTGTTATAGAGCTAAAGATAAAAATAAAGCCCGATAGCACACCAAAAAGGCTACATGTTCGATCTAAATATTTAAAAACATAATAATTAATGGTCTCTAAATACCCACCTTGCTTAAGGGGAATGGATAACAAAGGTACTGTGACCAAAAGGATACCTAATGGTAAGTTTTTTGTTATGCCTTCAAGCCAGATTGATTGGTCCATTTTATAGCTAAAAAACAAAATGTGCCCAATCATTAAAGCAGCCAGGCTAAAATAAAGGGCGATACCCCTAGCAAGTATTATTCCAGAAGTTAGAAGCAATATAAGCAGGATAATTTGAATTATTGTTAAAAGCTCCGTTTGAATTATTTCTCCTAAGAAAACTACAGCAATAAGTCCTAATACGCTCATGACACATATTTTTTCTAAAAATCCTTTTATATTCAATGCCGGTCCCTCTTTCCTAGGTTTCGGAAAATTCATTTGACTACAAACCACTAAAAAAGATAATTAACTAAAGTAATAAAAACTCCGGAAAAAAGGATTGCCATGATAGCAAAGTTCCTATTCCACTTTAGTGAAACTACAAAGGAGTTTTCCTTTAAGAGCCCCCCAGCTATGATATTGAAGGGTGCAAAAGGGGATAAAATCATAGATATAGTATACGATGCTATAAGAGTTAAAGAATAGCTCAAGTCCGATAATCCCAAAACCTGTGCCTTTAGAGAAAGCCCTAAAGCAGTAATAGTAATAACATGATGGATACCTACCACTGATAGTAATGCAATCAGGATGATTATTACCTCAATTACGATAAAAACATAATACCCAGATAATTGCTTGAAAAATACTTCGATATACCCCTTTAATGGAGTATTCGCCAGTACTACACCTAAAAAGCCTACACTTAAAAAGAAAACCATTTCATTTTTAACCTGCAGGATATTTTGGTCATAGCCTTTCATTTGCTGCAAAAATTCCTTAAACCTTTTGATACCTAATGACCAAAAAACCGCATAAACCAAGGCCAAAATACTTACTAAAAGCATCATACTACTAAATGCAAAAAACTTTTCACCAATAATAACTGCCAGAAAAAGTCCTATTAGATTTAAAACAAGAAAGTAGAGCTTTTTTCTGCTGTCAGCAGGCTCGTCTATTTTATGTGCACTTAACCTAACTTCATTTTGACATTGCCGGTCTTTATAAAAAAGCAAATTGCCCAGTACCAGCAAAAAAAGACCATAAAGGAAGCCTGGCAGAAAATAGCTGTTAAAAGAAACTCCAGTATAATATAGGACTAAGTTTACTGACGCAAAATAAGGAGACCAAGTCATACAACTGGCAAAGCCTGTTGAGTATACCTTAGCTAAAAACCGTGGCGGTAAATTTACCTCCTCTACCAAATCATGAAAAACCCTGACGGCACCTAAGTTTGCAATGGAAGCTAATCCGAAAACTGAACTACTCAAGGCAAAAAACAAACTGCAGGTTTTGGCAACATACTTACTAATAAAATAATTAACTGCCTGTAGATATCCTCCTTCTTTTAAAGGAATAGATAAAACAGGTACCATTAAAAAAACAATAGCCAGGGGTAAATTTTTCGTAATACCCTCCAGCCAGATTGTATACGCCATATTATATTTCAATATTAGAAAATGCCCTAGAATGAGGGATCCCAAGCTCATATAAAATGGGATACCTTTAGCCAAAATTACACCTGGTATCAATACCATTATAAGGGTCACTGTTTCTAGATTTTCTAATATCCCTAAATTTACAAACTCTCTAAAAAACACAACAGCCAAGAGTAAAATAACACTTATGACATAAAACCTTTCAAGATACCTAGCCAATTCCCTTACCCCATCTCAATATTTTAAGTACAACATTATTTAATTATAATCCTCTTGCAAGGAGAAGTAAATGAATAGACAGAAAAAGCCGCCCGTAAAGGCGACTTTTTACTCTAATATAATCTTTTTAAGTCTTCCTCATTCATGGTAAAACAGTGCTTAGGTGCTGGAAATTCCCCGCTGTTAGTTTGCTTAGACCAGGTGTTAAAAACTTCTACCATTTGTTTTCCCATTTGAGCGTATTGTTCAACAAACTTAGGCACAAATTTATCAAAAATACCTAATATATCGTATGCGTTGAGGTTTTGTCCAGTGGTATCTGGTCCACCTCCACAGCCGATAGTAGGAATGGTTAATTTTTCATGAATTAATTTTCCTAACTGAGCAGGGATACACTCAAGCACCATGGAAAAAGCACCTGCTTCTTCTAAGGCTAGAGCCTCCTGTACTAGTTTTTCAGCCGCTGCAGTACTCTTACCCTGCACCTTAAAGCCTCCTACCATGCCAGCTGTTTGTGGTGTTAATCCAATATGAGCCATTACAGGTATGCCGGCATCAACTACTGCCTGAACCTTATCAACTATTTTTAAGCCGCCTTCCATTTTAACACAGTCAGCACCGGCCTTTAATAACATCCCAGCATTTCTGATGGCTTCCTCCTTACTGACCTGATAAGAAAGGAAGGGCATGTCCCCTACCACGAAAGTATTTGGTGCTCCTCTCCTTACCAGCTTCACATGATAAAGCATATCTTCAATATTTACCGGAATTGTACCATCATGACCTTGAATAACCATACCCAGTGAATCACCAACTAAAATTAATTCTATCTCTGAGCGGTCAACCATGGAAGCCATAGGATAATCATAAACTGTAAGCATTGTAAACTTCTGATCTGAGCTCTTTCTTTCTAAGAGCTCCGGTATAGTAATTTTTTTCTTACTCATAATATTTAAACCTCCTAAGTTTGTTTAGCTTATCTTTTGAATACTGCACCGGACATAGCTGAGAGTACCTGCTTGGAATACCGATCTAAATAGCTCCCCGGTTTAACCTTAGAAACGGGCGGTATCCAATTAGCCTTTCTTTTAGCCAATTCTTCTTCACTTACTTCTAAAGTAACATTGCCGGCTGGAATATCAATACTAATCATATCCCCTTCTTCTACCAAAGCTAAGGGGCCTCCCTCAGCTGCCTCAGGAGAGATATGACCGATTGCTGCACCAGATGTTGCACCAGAAAATCTACCGTCGGTAATTAAAGCAACCTCTTTACCCAAGCCCATACCCACAATAGCCGCGGTAGCAGTAAGCATTTCCCGCATTCCCGGACCACCTTTCGGACCTTCATATCTGACAACAACCACATCGCCTGAGTTAATTTTACCTCCATAAATAGCAGCTACAGCTGGCTCTTCCTGATCAAACACTCTAGCCGGACCCCGGTGCTTTAGCATCTCCGGCAATACGGCAGCACTCTTACAAACCGCCCCTTCCGGGGATAAATTGCCATAGATTAGTTTTAATCCGCCGGTAGCGGAATAGGGATTGTCCATAGATCTGATGACTTCAGGATTAATTATCTGAGCACTTTTTACATTTTCCTCTACAGTTTTAGCACTTACCGTCAGAGCATCTGTATGAAGCAGACCATTTTCTGCCAGATGCTTCATTAAAGCAGTAATGCCTCCGGCATAATGGACATCTACAGGATAATGACCATTGGCCGCCGGTTTCATCTTAACCAGGTGAGGGACTTTTTTAGCCATTTCATCAAAAATGTTAATATCAAAATCAATGCCTGCTTCATGGGCTAGGGCAGTCAAATGTAAAATGGTATTTGTAGAACCACCGATAGCCAAATCAACAGTAATGGCGTTTTCTAAAGCTTCCTTAGTTATTATATCCAAAGGCAATATGTTTTTCTGATATAATTCCATAATTTTTAAGCCAGTTTCCTTGGATAGGGCTAATCTTCTTCCCGTTGCAGCAGGCGTTGTACTTCCTGGCAAAACCATTCCCAAGGCTTCGGCAATAAAATTCATGGAATTAGCAGTACCTAGTAAATTACAGGCACCACAACCAGGTAAGGCTTCCCTTTCCATTTCTCCTAGCTGGTCCAAAGTTAGATTACCTTTAGCTACTTCACCCTGTACAGCCATTAAATCAGTGTAGCCAATTTCCTTTCCGTCAAAACAGCCGGTTGCCATAGGGCCGCCGCTGACCATAATGGACGGAATATTTAATCTTACTGCAGCCATCAATAATCCAGGGGTAATCTTATCACAATTAGTAACAAATACTATAGCATCATACTGATGACCATTAACCATACACTCAATAGAATCACAGATTAGCTCTCGGCTGGCTAAAGGATAATGCATGCCGTAATTGCCCTGGGCAATACCATCACAGATACCAATTGTCGGGAACTCAATAGGGGTTCCCCCAGCAGCAATTACTCCTTCTCTAACAGCTTTGGCAATACTGTCCAAATGAAAATGACCCGGCATAGTCTCATTTTGGGTATTTACTATAGCGACTAAAGGTTTTTCTAAGTCCTGGGGTAAAAAACCCATGGAGTAATATAAGGCTCGATGTGTTGCTCTTTCTAACCCCTTAGTTGTTATATGACTTCTCATGTTAACATCCCCTTATCAAAAGATTTAATAATTCTTTAATATATTTCAGAAATATTAAAGAGATATAGCTTCTTTCTTTATTTTCTCTCTAAATGAACTAATATTACAATTCTTTACTAAAAAAATATTACCTCCATAATAATTTATCATTTAATTTAGATTTTTTGTCTATTAATACTTGAATTAATAATAAGCATGATCAACTCCGCTACCAACCAAATATCTTGCAAAACCATTATCAGTTGAAAATTCTACTGAAATAGTTACAGCTTAAGAATAATTGATCTGCAACTACTTTTAAAGTTAATGCTTTAGTAAAATTTTGGTTAATATAACCCTGAGACCAATTTACCATTTTTTCAGCTTGACTTTGCCTACTGGCATCTATTTTTAAACTCAACTCATCAATTAAGTTTCTAAATATATTATTTATCTCTTCAATTTTCCACATCTCCTCAAGATACTCTTCATTATTTTTTGATTTAGTACAAAATGAATAAATTTTAAAGCCATCGGTTCATCATCAGCAATTAATAATTTATACAATTATCACCTCTCCCTAAATGTACTAGATATTCCGGTACTAATCCAAAGGTATTTTTATCGTAATCTCTGTTCCTTTTTCCGACATAATCCCAATATTGAAGTTAAATTTTTCACCATAATAATATTGTAAGCGCTTAAAAATATTTTTTAGCCCAATTCCTTTTGACAAAGAAGGTGTTATACTTAAATCTCCCCTAAAAGAATTCACTTCTTCAATTACTTGCTTTGATATACCACAACCATTATCTACAACTTGAATAACAGCATAACTATTCTCAATAAAAGCCTTTATCTTGAGTTTACCCGGCCAACTAATATTAGCAAAGCCATGTATTATGGAATTTTCCACCAGAACCATGATAGCCATAAAGGGAATTTTTATATTCATTATTTCTTCACTTATTTCAGCTTCAACCGTAAATCTATTAGGAAACCTGCTTTTTTGTATTAATAGATAGTCTTCTATATGGTTTAATTCTTCTTTAATCGATATTAAGTTATCTACTTTCCCTAAACTACACCGCAGTAAATTTGCTAAAGCATAAGTAAGGGAAGCAGCGGTGTTTGCCCCTTCAATGATCGAGGCTTGGACAATAGTATTTAGAGTGTTAAATAGGAAATGGGGATTTACCTGCGCTTCTAAAAACATTAATCTAGCTTCGTTTAACGAGCTTTCCAGCTCGGCCTGTCTTTGTCTTTCTCTGGTAAGGCTTAATTTATACATATTAACTTGCTTTTCTCTAGCTGATTCGATAATTAATCGTACTAAGTAAGCACTAACAAAAGATAGTATTTCTGCTGTTGATTTTAGATGAATAGGATTAACAAAACCAAGCTTAGAATACTCCTCTAATGCAGCCTGACGATTTTTATCAGAAAATAAACGTTTAATTAAATTCTTTTCAAAGGAAGAAGTTAATGATGTTCTTCCATAACCGCAACCTAAATAACCTAGTAAGCGACCATTAATTTTAATGGACGACTGTACAGAATACAAGCCAAATTTACAACAATTAACATTTAAGTTATTATCAACCTGCATTTGATCTGGAGAACTGATTATACAGTTGCCTACCTTTTCTTTAATGCACAGCTTGCAAAAAGCAGGGAATCTGGCCAATTCAGTTAATAAATTTACTGATGCATCAAACAGAGACACCGACAAACTAATATTTTGAGTATATTTCTCGGTAATTGCATATACGTCGGTCATCTTAACTAGCTCTGAAAGTTCAACATCATCAATATTTATTATCTCCTCCATCTCTCTGGAATAGTTGGATAAACAATACTTAAAAATTTTGCTGGTACTGGGGAATTATTGACCATAATATGTTGCCCCTCAGCAGGGATTAGCACTAATTGACCTTTTTGCAAATAAGTCTTCTTACTATTAGCCCAATGAATTGTTTCTCCCTCTAATCCATATAGTATTTCATCATATCCGTAGTGAGTATGTGATTCATGCTTTATATTTGGTTTTACAGTTACTACCGCGACATTTCTACTATTCTTTTTGGAATATTTATCAAAATCCATTTTTGATTCTAATTGTAGAGAATAGGATTCACCCCAAGAAAAACTCTGCTCATCTATAATTTTAAGATTAAGGCTTCTTTCTATTTCATCGCGAATTTTTTTATTCATACTAACCTCATTTCCTAACAACAAATGTGGACATAAATTCAACTAAATATTCTCGAATAAATTAATTGTTTCCTCTTTATTGCTCGAGTAAAATATCCCAACAGAACCGATAAAATAACTAAAGGCAGCTTTAAATTAAAAGCTACCTCATCGATTCATTTAACTTAAATCATAACATTAATTGTCTATAATAAAAACAAAATTATTTTTATCATCAAGTTTTATATTTATACTTTGAAATTCTTATCTTTTTAATATGTTAATAGGAATTTGATTTTTTTCTTTTTTAAAAACATAGCTAAAGTAACTTGGATCTTTAAAACCAACTCTTTTAGAAACCTCGGTAACGGTATATTTGCCAGTTAATAGTAGTTTTTGTGCTTGCTCAATTCTCACTTTTTGCAAATAATTCACAAACCCTTTTCCAGCATATTTCTTAAAAATTCTACTAAAGTAAGTTGTACTTACAAATAGTTTATCTGCCATTACTTTTAAGGTTAGGTCTTTATTATAATTCTGGTTAATATATCCTATAGCCCAATTTACCATTTGTTTTGTTTGATTTGGAATATTAGAATGGATTTGACTGGCTAAATCTTCAGTAAATTCTAAAAACAGCTGTTCTAATTCCAAGAAATTAGCTATTTTTTGTAGCCTTCTTTCGTACTGTAACAATATGTTCGTTTGCTCATTTGCTGAGACAACCGCCGATAAACTGCTTAATAGTATGGTGATTACTTGTTTACTATAAAGCAATACATCTGCATACCAATAATGTTTTGTCAACATCAAAGAATTTAATTTTTTTAAGTAAGTTGCTGAAAGGGGAAGATTTTCTTTGGTTAGCAGGTTATATAAATCCCGCTGTACTTCCAATATTTTTGATAGATTAAATGACAGTCTGTAAAAATCTCCTTTACAATATAAGCCCCTTAGTCCCCAGAAAACAGCTGTTTTCCTAATTTCTTCTGCTTCTTTATAAGAGTTACAAATGCTTTCATCTTTAGTAATTGAGGAGATGGCTACTGTACAGTGAAGCTTATATTCCTTTGACCACCTATTAATTATTTCTTCAATTTTCCCCATAATATCTTTACTGTATTCTCTCAAAAATACTACTTGCCCATTATTAAGACCAGTAAATAGCTCAACCCCTATCTCATTATCTAGCTCTGTTAAAAAACTATCATAGTTGTTACAATTTTGATTATCTGCATTTTTGAATATTGATGCACTCAACAATCCTAAAGGTTGAAATTTGGCCCAATTAAAAGCAGGGATAAATTTTTGAATCTCTGTAATATCCGGCTTTTCCTTTGTTAATAACTCCTTAATTAAATTTTTTTTGACTATTGGTTTAAGCTGTTCAATTTGATTTCTAATATTATTAATTTCTTTTTGTTCTAATTCCTCTACCAAACTTGTATTTATCCCATGGTTTAATATATTTATCAGCGTCTCTACCTTTAAGGGCTTAAGTAAGTAATCCTCGACTTTAACCTTTATTGCCTTCTGGGCATATGAAAAATATCCATATGCTGTTAAGATATAAATTTTTGTATTTGGTAACGTGTCTTTGATTATTTGGGCAGCTGTTAATCCATCCATTAATGGCATCTCAATATCAATAATAAGGAATTCAGGTTGATGCTTTTTTGCTAATTCAATAGCTTCAAGCCCATTTTCCCCTTCATCACATATATAAATAGGCAAGTCACTTTCCTCTATAATAAGTTTAATAAATTTTAGTGTCATAGGTTCATCATCAACAATTAACAGTTTATACAACACCTAGTCCTCCTTATCTCTAGTAGGAGATTATTACTCGACTAGAGGCAACTTAATAATAACTCTTGTTTTTTTCCCCTTCATGACACTTATATTAAACTCAAAATTATCGCCATAATAATACTGTAAACGTTTATATATATTCTTTAATCCAATCCCTTTAAAAGTGGACTTTTGTAGAGTAGATTCTTCTTTAAATGCATTTACCTGCTCTATAATTTCATCCGATAGTCCACAACCATTATCAATAACTTGGATAACACCAAAACCGTCCTCTAAAAAAGCATTAATAATGAGCTGGCCTTGATAAGAGATATTAGAAAAACCATGGATTATCGAATTCTCAACTAACACCATTATTGTCATGAAAGGAATTTTAACTTTCTCCACCTTATAACTCACTCTGACTTCTACAGTAAACCTTGTGGAAAATCTGTTTTTCTGAATAAATAAGTAGTCATTCACATAATTCATTTCTTCTTTAATTGATATTAGATTTTCTACCTTACCTAAACTACACCGTAGTAGATTAGCTAAAGCGTGAGTTAGGGAAGCAGCAGTATGAGCACCTTCCATAAAGGAGGCCTGGGCAATTGTATTTAAGGTGTTAAATAAAAAATGAGGATTCACCTGTGCTTCTAATAATCTAAATTTCGCTTCGTTTAATGTGTTTTCTAATTCCGCTTTTCTCTGCTTATCTATAGAAAGATTCAACTTATACATATCAATCTGCTTTTCTCGTGCAGCTTGTATTATTACCCGTACTAAAGAAGAGCTGACTAAAGCAAGTACTTCTGCTACAGAATTAAGATGATGATGGTTGGCAAAACCAAGCTTAAAATATTCTTTTAGCGCGATTTTATGAACTTCTTCAGAAAAAAATTTCTTAATTAAATTCTTTTCTTGAGAAGGTAATGTTTTCCTTCCATAACCACAACCCAAATATCCTAACAGTCTACCATTAATCGTTATAGGTGACTGCACAGAATAAACATTAAATTTACAACAGAAAACACTCAATTTATATTCTGGCGAATTAACACAATTATTTTGATTAATAATACAATTACCTAACTTTTCCCTAATACAGAGTTTACAAAAAGTCGGGAACTTATCTGATTCATTGAGTAAATTACCTGAAACATCAATCAATGAGACTGATAAACTAGCATTATCTGCAAGTTTCCCCAAAATCGTATCTAAATTAGTGATTTTAACTAATTCCAATAGTTCAACATCTTCTATAGTAATTGTTTCACCCATATCAGGAATCGTAGGATAAACAATGCTTAGAAACTGTGCTGGCATATCCGTATTATTGACCATGATATGCTGCTCGCCTGAATAGATAATTCCTAAATTCCCTTTTCTAAGAATAAAATGATTATTATTAGACGAATGAATAGTTTCCCCTTCTAGGCCATATAGAATCTCTTCATAACCAGGATGTATATGAGATTTATGTTCAACATTAGGATATACAGTTACTATAGAAGAAGACCTACTTAATCTATCAATATTTTTTTTATTTTTTGTATCATTTGATTCAAACTGAAAAAATGATGATTTTCCCCAAGGGAAACATTGCTCTTCCTTAATTTTCAGATTAAATGCTTTTTCAACTTTTTTGCGAACGTTTCTATTCATAAACCACCTCTACATACTTTTAACAATATGTATTTGAATAGTTCTTTTAGGACTACCATGTTTCCTCCTAGCTTCTGAATATGAATAAAAATTTTTTACAGAAGAATAACGATATTATCTTAAAAATAATAACGGACCTTTTCTTATCAATAATTTAATCATGGAATATATGTTCCAATTAATTACAAGAAAATGGAAAGTGGTTTTTTTTAGGTTGCTTTTCCATTTTCTATATTAATATTTGATTTCCTGTAATAAATACAAAGTTATCGTTAGTATCAAACTGTATATCTTCCGGTCCTCTAATAATTATTAGATCGTCCCTCTTTCTTATTTCTTCTTCAAAGGCTGTTGATAGCTCTAAATATTCTAAATATAGAGTAGTTTTAATATGCACTACTTTCGCCTGTTCAGGAGCAATAAAACCTATTGTCTTTAGAGCAGCTTCCAGCATCTCTTTATCCGAAGAAAACGCCATAGGCAGTCTGGCCTTTTCGGGACATAAACCGGTAATGGCATTAGTGTACATTGCTTTTTTATCTAACTTATCTATAATTCTACTGTTACAAAAATCAGCCGCACCAATCCCCAGTGCATTACCATATGTTTCTGGTGTCAGGTCACTAACCACAATACGTTTAATTCTAGGCAGTTCCGGGTCAGGAGAATAAATACTCATCAATCGTCCCACCACATTTGTATCCATACCGGTCCCGCTAATGTTTTTCCCTATTTGATCTATAATAAGAACATCAATATCATCAAATGGCAGGGCCGCAAACATTTTCTTAGATTGTTTTAACAGTGTTTTTTCACTTTCCTCAAACTGTTCCGGTAGCATTCCTTTTAGGATTGCAGTTTCATCATGGCCATTTTCCACAATACCCAGCCCACATAAAATGTTGCCTTCCATTAGCATCGTTTGCCCCACGGTGTAGATAATTCTATCCAAGCCATGTGTAACCGCTGCCTGGTGATAGTATTGGGCCCCTTTATGCTTTCCCAGACCAATAGCCATAATTTTATGCAGCCCGCTTTCAATATCTCCGTTAAAATCGGTATGTGGTTTCACTCTATTCATTACTAAAACATGGTCAGCTTTTGCTGCATACATGTCCATGTAGACAGTAATATTATCTTCTGTTTTACCAATTTCCAAAACTTCCATAGTTGCCTTAACCGGGGCTCCTACTGTTTCCTCTGTCACACCGTAATGGGCTAAAACATCTTTTTGCCCATTTGCAGTAGCACCTCCATGACTACCCATGGCTGGAACTACAAAAGGGCGAACACCTAGTTCATGTAAATAGGCGACAACCGCTTTAGTAATGACATCTATATTTCTAATACCTCTGCTACCTACAGTAATGGCTACACTCTCTCCCGATTTTACTTTTTGATCTATTCGAATACTTAATAGCTGCTTTCTTATCTCACTCGGTATATCTCCAACACTTAGTTCTGATAGTTTTTGATTAACTTTTATCATTTTTGGAAAGTCCATTGGTCTCTCACCCTTCTCCCAAAATTAAATTAAATAAGGGGGCAAAAGCCCCCTATCAATCACCTAACTTAATAATATACTACCCAATACCAAAGCAATAATGCAAATTGCACTCAACCAAAGATAAATGGTCCCCAAGCCGCCGAAACGCAGCATGTCGCCTTCTTTTTTCATCTTATTTTCCAGTACTAATGCACAAACGGCTGCAATAGGTACAGACAAACTCAATACAAAGCTACCAATCATAATTAATTGTGTAGGATTGCCTACTACATAGTACAGTAGCAGCATGGCCATAGGTCCAATTATAGTAAACACACGGCGGATAGTAAGATGTTGCTTTTGGCTTTCAGCCTTAATTATTTTTGCCTTAATAAGACAATCACCCACCACCCTAGCGATACCCGCAGTGTTAACCATGTAGGTAGTGAACAGAATACAAATAGCGGCTACCATAAATAATGGCCGAGTCCAAGCACCTACCGTTTGCGTATAGATACTACTGATGGTTTCTATGGCTTCAAATCCGGCAGGCACCTTTCCTATGACATGTAAAACACCTGCCCCAAGGATATAAAATGCAACAGTTACGATAGATACTAAAACCGCGCCGGCAACCAGGTCAGAACGCATTACATTAGTCCAACCTTTTGCTCGGTCTGCAAAGCCGGAACTATCATTCGGACCACTCCAAGCAGCATAGCCTTTACCTCTAACCCAATAAGTGTAAGTTAATACCTCATTCGCCGAGATACCCGTTACCCCGAAGACAGCTAAAGCAACAAACCAGCCCTCCGGCGGAAATGAAAAAGTAAGACCCGAGGCAATGTCGCTAGCTGTATAAGCATAAGGTGTTGCTTGAATTAAAAAGAATGCGATAACGACTGTAATAAGAGAAAATATACCAACAAGTATTACTGTAATATTTTCAATATCAGCATAAAGCCCTCTTAATAACAATAAAATCCCAATGACAATTAAAATGAGACCCCAAACATCAGCATTACCAAACCCAAAAAAAGCTTGAACTGCAATCCCCATTGACGCTACAATTCCCGCCATAACAATTAACAGGGAAATCATCAATAAGCCAGCCCACCATACAGCCCAAGAGACCCCAAAAATACGTCCCGGAATGTCATCTAAAGCATCCATTAATGTTTTACCGGTAGAAATGGTGTAACGGGCAAACACTTCCTGGATAGCCGCCTTTACAATTATCCCTAAGATTAACATCCAAAGCATAACATAGCCAATTTTAGCCCCCATGATAGTGGTAGCAATGAGCTCACCAGAACCTACAGTAGCACCCATAATAACAAAGGAGGGACCAAAGTGTTTTACTGTGTCCTTCCACGATTTAGGCGGTTCTTTTGAGTCCTCTACAGTACGCTCCCTAATTTCATAATCTTCACGTAAAGCTTCTGGCAATTGTTCCTGGTTAATTTCTGGTCTTATTTCCATAAATCCAGCTCCTTTTTATAATTTCTTTATTTCTTAATATTCATATCTTTTTACGAATTCACCTCCTCCTTGTTTAAATTATTTACTTTTTGCAGTAGTATCATAAAGATTAATTGAATTTAGATTATTTATGTTGAATTATAAAATAAATCTGAAAAATCAAAATAAAATTTCTATACTAGAATATTCTTAAAATTTCTAACAAAGCCTCCTGATTTTTTTGTCTTTAATTCTAGATTTTTTGTTCAAATGCATTATTCCCTATCTAACCCAAGCTAAATTCCACAGGTAATTAAAGAACAGCAGTTTTAATCGGTAGTATTACCCTGATATAAAAACCGCTACTTAATTTTTTTCCATATTAGAATTCACCATAGACAGGTTTATATGAGATTAACGTCGAATACCAGAAAAAAATATTATATGTACCGGGAGGAGATATAATGAGTAAACTCTTTCAACCTATCCAGATTGGTAACATGGAGGTAAAAAACCGCTTTGTCCGTTCAGCTACCCACGATTGGTTAGGCAACCCTGACGGCAGCATTTCCCCACAACAAGTGGAACTGTATGAAAAGCTGGCAGCCAATGATGTTGGATTAATAATTACCGCTCATGCTTACATAGAGCACCCTCGGGGAAAAGCCAGCCTAAACCAAAATGGGATTTACGATGACAATTTTATCTCTGGCTACCAGAAGTTAGCCAAAACTGTTCATAAATATGGTTCAAAGCTGGTTGTCCAGATTTCCCATGCCGGGAGCCTGACCACTCTGGAATTTACAGAAGGGGAAACCCCTCTTAATTTAAACAATATGACTAATCAGGAAATAGAGAAAATTATTGAAGCTTATGTTCAGGCTGCAAACAGAGCTAAACTAGCTGGCTGTGATGGAGTACAGCTTCATCTGGCCCACGGATATTTCCTTTCCCGTTTCATATCCCCGGATACCAATAAACGGCAAGATCAGTGGGGAGGCTCACGGGAAAACCGGGTTAGAATAGTGGGGGAAATAATTAAAAGAATTCAAGCCCTGGTAGGGGTTGATTTCCCTATTCTAGTCAAACTCAATTCCACAGGTGGCTTTGAGGGAACAGGGGCAATCTCCCTGGAGGATGTAGTCTATACTGCCCAAGCTTTAGAGGATTTAGGCGTTTGTGCCATTGAAGTAAGCGGCGGTGTCGGAGGAGAAAAGAAAAATTCCCTGTCTAGGACCGGAGTTCTATCTCCCGAACAGGAGGCTTATTTCGCAGAAAATGCCCAAGAGATAAAAAAGGCCGTTAGCATACCAGTTATCCTTGTGGGAGGCTTAAGGTCACGCCTAATTATAGAAAAGATTTTAGATGAAGGTATTGCTAACATGATATCTATGTCCCGACCCTTTGTTCGAGAGCCTGATCTGGTCAGAAAACTTAAGGAAAGTCAAGATAAGGTAACCTGTATTTCCTGCAACAAATGCCGGGTCTTTACAGGAATTAAGTGTTTTTATAAAGACTAAATATTACGAAAAGAGGCCAAAAGATGGAGAAAATTCATGGGGTATTAATGGCGATTACAATAGGACTATGCTTTGGTCTACAGCCCGCAATAAATTCAACCCTTGGCAAAGCCCTGACTCCCAAGGTTGCTGCATTCCACAGCATTCTGGTAACATTCATTATTATATTTCTCGTAGTACTATTTTCTAATGAACTACCAATATATAAAAACATCGTAAGTCTTCACCCAGTTTATTGGATGGGCGGAGTCTTAGGCTTTGGTATTGTTTTTATGGCAATTCTCACAATACCCATTTTAGGCTCTAGTGCATCTATTGCTATTTTTGTCACAGTACAACTAATTGTCGGCTCTATCCTAGACCATTTTGGATTATTAGGCATAGAACGCTCCCCCATTATTCCTAAACAATTATTGGGTATATTAGTATTAATAATTGGAGTGAAGCTTATTCTTAAATAAACATACTTATTATTCAATATTTAATTACGTTTATAAAAAAGTAGACTCCCAACCTTTTGGTTCGAAGTCTACTTTTCTTATTTATTAAAGCTCATTCAGTTTATCCTTCAACAATTTATTAACCACTCCGGGGTTTGCCTGACCCTTAGTTTCCTTCATTATCTGACCTACTAAAAAACCTATGGATTTTTCCTAACCTCTTCTTTAAAATTATAAACAAAGTTCTGGGGTCAGCGCAATTACCTCTTCAACTAGGGAACCAATTTGGCCTGCATCAAATGGTTTATTTCCTCAAACTACCTAGTCTTAAGTAGTTTCAAAACCGATTCTATAGTTTGAGTCAAAGTTCGCGAGAAAACTATATTTCTAAATGGACTATCTAAACCACTACCTTGTCCAGCTATGGCAAATATGATAGGCGCACCAAGAATAAGTCCAGAATATAAATTCTTATTTTTAAATAACTTGAGAACTGAATAGGTTTGGTCATGATACATTCCTATATATGCATTATGTTTCTCTGCCAAAATATCTTTTAGAAAATCATCTCCTGAAAGCGGTCCAGTAACATTAATTCCTAAATTTCTCGCCTCTTTTATTGCTGGTTCAATTTCTTCAATTTCCTCCCACCCATACGAACCTGTATTTCCAGCATGGGCATTTAAACTTGAAACCGCCAAATTGGGTTTTGGGACTCCTAACTCTTGAACAGTATCATTTACAATCTTTATTGTTTTCAAAACTACTTCTCTTGTAATTAAATCACATGCAACTCGCATAGGTACATGTAAAGTTATATTACAAACCCGTAAGTCACCGTTTAGCAACATTAGAAATACTTGCTGATCAAGTATTTTTGCAACATAAGAGGGATAATCATAAACTTCAACTTCACTCCTAGCCAAATTCACTGTTTCATTTAAATAGGGACAACCTATTATAGCATCAATTTTATTAGCCATAACTAGACTGATTGCTTTTTCTGTGCTTTCTAAAAAGGCTTCACAGAATATACTAGATTTTATGCCTTTCTTGAATTGTTCTATATTCATATTGGCCAAATCAATAACATTAATAATACGAGATTCAAATTTTGCTTCCCCAATATCAAATATTTTTTTTAACTCATATGAAGATTTTATGACCCCGTTTACATATTTAAGTATATTATAATCACCTATTATAATCGGATTACATACTTCAGCAATTTTATTTTCTGCCATTGCACTTAACAATACCTCCGGCCCTACTCCAAAAGCATCGCCCATTGTTATACCAATCATTGGTTTAGCACAAACCATCAAATCACCTCTTCTTATTTACTATTGCAAAAAATATGCCACCGAAAAATAGGATTGAATGAATCCGGTTTTTCGGTGGCATATTTAAACTTTTCTCTGTTAAAGCATATTAATTTAACACCCTTATTTTATCCTATAAAAATTTAAAATTCCCCTTAGAAACAAAGTGATGCAATTAGCAACATAAATGGAGCTAATTGCATCACTTATGTGATGTATAATATTTGAGTTTTCTCCATAACGTAGAACGATTTATACCTAAAATATTGGCTGCTAAACTTTGATTTCCACCACTCTCGTTTAGAGCCTGTTGTATTGCTTCATATGTTAATGATTCAAGCAGTTTATTACTATCGAGTGATTTATAGTTATCAATTAATTTGCTGTTATTTTTATTTATAAATTCTAAATCTGACTTAGTTATGCTATTATGGTTGCTTAGAACAATAATCCTTTCTATAACTGACGAAAGTTCCCGAACATTTCCGGGCCAATTGTACTCTTGGAGAACTTCTAAGGCATCTTTATCAATATCCCAGACAGGTTTATGGTAAAGTTTACTAAACTTTATCATAAAATGTTTAGTAAGAATTTCAATATCACAAACCCTTTCCCGGAGAGAAGGTACGTATAAATTCAATATATTAAGACGGTAAAAAAGATCTGCTCTAAAATTGCCGTCTTCAACAAACCTTTCTAGGTCTCGATTAGTAGTAGCCATAATACGACAGTCTATGGAAACTACCTTATCATCACCTAATCTAATAATCTCCTTTTCCTGTAATACTCTTAGCAATCGAGCCTGCAGTTCTATGGGCATTTCCGTTATTTCATCAAGGAGAAGAGTTCCCTGATGTGCTTGTTCAAATAAACCTATTTTCCCTTCTTTACGGGCATCAGTAAAAGCTCCTTTAACGTATCCAAAAAGTTCACTTTCCAGTAAAGTACTTGGTAAAGCAGCACAGTTTACAGCAACAAAAGGTCCGCTTGCACGGGCACTGGCATTATGGATACTTTGGGCAAAAACTTCTTTCCCAACACCAGTTTCTCCATTTATTAGAATAACTGATTCCACCTTGCTATAACTGTTGGCATGTTTAATAGTTTGTAGCACATTTTTGCTATGACCAATTATGTCATTAAAGTTCATTTTAGCTACATGCCCTTTTAAACGCAGTTCATTTCGAATCTTTTTCTCAACCTCTTGTACTTGACCTACCTCTTGAAAGGTGATTACAATCCCATTAATTTTTTCTCCACTTATAATAGGTACCCTGTTAAACACTAAACGCATTACCCCGAGACTAACAATCACACCTAATTCGGGCTCCTTTTTTTCTAATAATTCTGGGAGATGGGATTTCGGAATTATGTCAAAAATACTTTTTCCAATTATTTGTTTAGCTTGGACTCCCAGACAATTTTCCGCTTGAGGATTAATGGAAGAAATAAACCCTTTTTCATCCAAAGCAATAATGCCGGAGTATACATTGTTTAAAATTACTTCCATTTTTTTAGTTCTAACTCTCTCTTGCTTTAAAGCATCAATTAACCTTTCAGCTTCTTCATAAGCAGCTAAAATAGCCTCTATTTTTGATTTAATTAACACACTAGGAAGTTTATGCTTCTCCACTATCTTAACTACTCGACCATCCCCGACTATAACCTTTACCCCATTTTCCATTGCATTTAAAATCAGTTGTTCGCAATCATCTAAATTTTCCCTAATATAAACTCTTGAACGATCAATACCCAAAATTTTTTCTATCCTGGGAACTCCTTGAATCACATTAGAAAACCCAATTATAGCAATTTTCTTTGAAACTTTCCTCGCTTCATATATTGCCTCAATAATATCAAAACCGGTAACCGGAATGTCTACTACCGGTATTTCCATTTGATATTCCTTTAACTTTAGAGCAAATCCTCCCCTACAAATTAATGCATCTATTTTAAATTTTTTAGCCTCCTCTATTAATGCTTCCACTGAATAGTTACTGCTCTCCCGAATTATAACTTTCAAGTTGTATTTTTCATTAATTTCTGCCGCCAGTTGAGATATCTCCGGATATGGTGCTACCAAAAGTAACCTGTTTTTATCTTTTAAGCTAAATTCTGTTGCATTCAGCACTTTGGCACCTCCCATAAATACTTTTTAAAACAATATATTTTTTAGATTTTTTTATCATTTTATCATAAAAATTTTGTTAATGTTGCTTCTTTTTAAGGTTACCGGAAATCTAATTATTACAAAAACCGTAAGTTTAAAGTAAACTTACGGTTTTTTATTGCCTAGCTATTAAAATTATAAACGTAAATTGGTTAATGACTTTACTATTTATTTCTCCTCATACCCCTTATTTTCGGGAAAATAATTATAGCGGCAGCTAATAAATAGAAAACTAAGCTATATGGCCTGGTTATTATTTCAAAAATATTTCCCTCATACATTTTTAAAGCAACTCTTAAATTACCCTCTGCCATCGGTCCCAAAATAAACCCTATAAGCATAGGTGTAATAGGCATATCGATTCGTTCCATTAAATAACCAACCACTCCAAATACAACCATAATTACTATATTAAAAAGACTATTACTTATGGCGTACGCACCCAAAGTACAAAACATAACGACTAGAGCCATTAAGATATGCCGAGGAATATTTAGCACTTTAGCAAACAACCCGGAGGCCCATAATCCTAAAAATAGAAAGAAAAAATGTGCTAAAATTAATGCAACAAAAATACCGTAGATCAGTCCTGGATTCTGTTGAAATAATAATGCTCCTGGTCGTATATTATGCATCATAAAAGCACCAATCAATAAGGCAGTAATAGCGTCACCAGGAATACCCAATGTCAATAATGGAACAAGAGCACCACCTACACTAGCGTTATTTGCAGTCTCAGCTGCGGCGATCCCCTCTGGGGTCCCTGTCCCAAACTTCTCCGGGTGTTTGGATACGCTCTTTTCAGTATTATATGCTATAAGTCCCGACATACCTGCCCCAGTATTACCAGGTAATACACCAACTCCAATTCCTATAGCTGCACCTCTAATCCATGTGCGCCAAATACTTTTGATATCCTCTTTAGATGGAAGAATTTTGCCTATTTTTTGCTCAATTTTATGAAATATTTCAGTGTTCCCAACTTCCTTTAAAACTTCGGATATACCAAAAAGCCCAATCATTATTGGAACAAATTCAATACCGGACTGCAAATTAACCAATCCAAAAGTGAAACGCAAAGCACCGGTCATGGGATCCATACCAATGGTTCCTAAAAAAATGCCCATAACGACAGAGATCAGACCAAAAACCAGTTTACGACCGGTAACAGTAGCTACGGAACACAAACCCCAAATTGCAATAGCAAAGTATTCAGCAGGACCAAATTTAAGAGTAAATTTGACAATAATATCTGAGGTAATAATTAAGAAAATAATCGATATTAAACCACCTATAAAAGAAGAAGTAGTAGCTATACCAATAGCACGACCTGCTTCACCACGTGTAGCCATGGGGTATCCATCCAAGGTGGTAAAAGCTGCAGCAGGAGTACCTGGTATACGTAGCAAAATAGCACTTATTGATCCTCCATATGTCCCTCCCACATAAATCCCTGACAACATGGCCAGTCCCACTAATGGCTCCAAGTGAAATGTAAACGGTAAAAGTACAGCTACCCCCATGGCAGCAGTTAGACCAGGTATACAACCAACCAAAATTCCCCCAACAGTTCCAAATAGGGTATACATCCAAACCTCAGGCCTACTTAAGATACTTACTATCAGCGAGAATAAATTCCCCTCCATTGTTTGTAACACCTCCTAAGGTAAAGATACTTTAAGTAAAGAATGGAATACAAAATACATTGCTAGAGTGGCACTAATACTCACCAGGAAAGTAGTCTTCCAGGACTGCTCCCCCAACAACTTCAGTGAAAACACACCAAGGAGTAGAGTTCCCGGTATAAACTTAATTATAGGGACAACAGCTGAGTAACCTAATAAAAACAATAAAAGCATTGCTTTTTTAAAGTTATCTTTGCCTACTTCAAATTCGGTAGTAGAGTTTTTACCCAAGAATATCGAACTAATAAGGAGCCATAATCCTAGAATAATCAAAACATAAGCTATAAGCCTGGGGACAGTATCTGCACCTACAACCTCTACTACTGCTGTTAAACGAACAAAACTTTTCACCGAAAACAATATATAACTAGCTAGTACCCAACAACATAATATAACCACTAAATCTACCCAAGGAAACTTCCTATTTGTCTGACCAATTTGCACCGGGAAAACCTCCTTAAATCAAAAAATAATAGCGATCAAACTATAAAATATTTATCTAGATTTTATTTAAAGGCAAGAGAATAAGCTTTTTATTACCATCCTCTTGCCTTTAAATATTGAAATCCAATTTATTTAGTCATTCCTGTTTCCTTTAGTAAATCACGATATTTATTTAATTCGTCAGCTAGATAATCCGTATATTCTTTTGTACCCATCCAGATAGCATTAGTTCCGGTCTTTTTGTTATAGTCTTGGTATGTTTCACTTTCATAAGCCTTTTTAAATAACTTTTCAAGAGACTCAACTACATCAGCAGGTGTATTTTTAGGGACTAAGAAGCCTTTAGGCGATCGAATGTCCAAGTCTACTCCTAATTCACTAAATGTGGGACCTTCCATATCCAGAATATTTCTATCAGGACCCATAATACCTAAAATACGAAAGTCTTTATTTTCTAATTGGGAGGCTGCTTCATTAGGTGAAAGTACTATGGCATCAACATGTTCACCAAGTAGCATTACTGCGGCAGGGGCGCCACCCTTTTCTTGAGTTATAATATTAAGGTTTAGACCCTCACGTTTGTCTAAGGCTAATGCACCAGCTGCCCAAAGACCTCCAGGTGCACCTGTTCCTAATTTAAGTCTTCGGCTTTTAGCTTCATCAGCAAATTCGTTGTATGTCTTCCATGGGGAGTCACTTCGTACGACTAATGCTGGAGCATCATAGTTCACAGCACAAACAGGTTGAAAATCTTCGTAGGTTAATTCTGTATTACCCGTCCATTTTAACGTAGAAATATTTGCAGTCATAATCAATACAGTATATCCGTCAGGCTTAGCTTTAGCAATTTCAGCCATACCTACAGCGCCAGAGGCACCAACTTTATTAGCAACTACTACCGAAGGTGTTATTTCTTTATCAACTAAGTCCCCTAGCACACGGGCTAATTGATCAGAACCACCACCAGTACCAAATGGTACTATAATATTTATATTTTTTTCTGGGAATGAACTCTGTTCAGAATTACAACCTGCTAATGCTAATGCTACTAAAGTAAACAGCAATAAAACAATACTTATTCTTTTTTTTGCAAACATATCAGAACCTCCCAATTTTTTTAATTTTCGCAGTTTCATGCAAGCATGACCATTCTTTCAGTTGATAATTAAAATAAATCATTGAAATATTTTACCTTATTTGATTTATTTTCCATTAACTTAGTTGTTCCTTAAGTTGTTTTATAAGTTCTCCCTCTTTTACTTGATAAGCTTCAGCCTCTTCAACTAGTTCTTCAGCTTGTTGTATCGTCAGTACTACAATCCCATCGTCATCAGCAATGACTAAATCTCCCGTATTCACAGGTACGCCTCCACAAATTATTGAGCCCCCCATATCCCCATCTTCATTTCTTGGGCGCCCCGTGAGTGCACTAATACCTCTAGAAAACACAGGAAATGCTAATTTTTCTAAGGCTCTAATATCAGTAGTACTACCGTCAATAATAGTTCCCACCAAACCTCCTTGCATTGCCCGATAGGCAGCAATTTCCCCAAAACACGCTCGTGTAATATCACTTCGCTGATCAATAACTACCACACTCCCGGGAGGAGCAGTTTGGTACACTTTAGGCATAATTCCGGTATCATAAGATAAAAGGCGAACTGTAAAAGCAGGTGCAACAATTTTCCCTCCCTTCCAGACTGGACGAATTCTAGGGTCCATAAAGCCTTTATCAATAAGATGTCCTAGAGTACCTGTTTCAATTTTCTTGTACCGTTCTACAAGGCTAGCGAGTTTTCCACCTAAACTATTCATTTATTCTATCTCCTTTTATGCAATCTTTAATTTAATTTTAACATTTTAACTATTCATTAATAAACTTCTTTTCTCGTTAATATCTGCTAATCTTTCACCATTATCCATTCTTCTGTTTTTAATTCTTTCTTTCTCTTCGATTTCTTCGGCTCTTATTAAAATATTTTCCCATTCGTTAGCTTCTAAACGAACAACTCCTAAATAATCCCCAAAAATGATATCCCCAGGTTCAACAATAATTCCACCACATATGACTGGAATTTGGGTCTGTCCTATACGAGGATTCATCGCTACCCGTGGCGAGACATATTTAGCAAAGGAAGGGAAACCCATTTTACATATACCATGCAAATCCCTTATTCCTCCATCAATAACTATTCCAGCTAAACCTGAAAGTTTTGCATCTTTCGCCATCAATTCCCCAAAAAATACACCTTGCTGATAATTTTCCCCTTCTATAACCAAAACGCTACCTGCTGGGGCTTCAAGCATAGCCTTATGTACAGTTAAGATACTTCCAGGAGCACACTTTACTGTAAAAGCAGGTCCACATAGCATCATACCTGGGTCAATAGGTTTAATCATGGGGTCCATGGTATTCTCTCCACTCATCGCATCACTAAGGGAAGCACTGTCTACTCCCCGAAATCGCGATAGAAAATCCTCTGTAGAATGTTGCATTAATTTCTGCCTCCTTCTATACTGTTTTTTAAACTCCATAATGTTGGGCGACAATAGCCCATAGCCCCAAACCTTTTAGCATTTCTGCCGGAATTAGTATACTAATTTGAACTGTGCCGGGTAATCGACCGATATCAACCTGCCCGGTAATAGTACACCTATTCTTAACTTCAGCCAAAGGAATATTAAACAATTGGGAAATTCGTAGCAAACCACAATTCACTGCACTATTCAAATTCTTACCACTACCAATTACCTGAATGGGTAATGAATCTTCCTCCAAATCAAAACCATATAGCTCAGATATTAATTTTGCCTTTAGTAAGTCTTCGTTGGACCGAAAGCGTACTATTTTAGGAAGATCTTCTTTTAGCGGAAGTATGATTGGGCCCTGCAACTCCAAACCTTTAATTACGGATATTTCCATTATGACTTCTGCGGAAACATCAGTAGTATGTCCTGCTAACTCGCCATCTCCCTGCATAGCATGGACATCACCTAAATAAATCCCACCACCGGGAACTTTAACAGGCACAATAACTATTGAACCTTCAACTACCTCATTGACATCCATGTGGCCATCGGTTAATTTTTCAATATCTGTTTCATCATCGAGAGCATAATCATGAGACGCACCTACTAAAGAGCTACCGACATCTCCTGCATTTTTTGATGCTGGAACCTTAATCATTGGACAAGAACCTATATTACCTATCATTGGTCTCAATGGTGCAATTAAACCTGGAATTTCACCCCGTGCCAATAGATTAGCAGAGTACTGTTTGGAATTGTTAGGTAAAGCACTATAACCATTGGCGTCATTTGCAATTTCCTGAGCTATAGAAGCTGGTACAGTTACCGCAACCCGCCGCTCAGCATCCATTAATATTGTATAGCTATTGTCCACTTTGAAAGGTTTTACCGAAACATGACACACACTACATTTAATAGAGTCTTCCCCTATACCATCAACATATGTACCTGGTCGTATATTTTTACAGGAGGGACAACAAGGTTGTATGGAAGGATCGCCGACAAAATGATTTACCTGGGGCTGATCATTTCCTGAGGTTGTTGCTAAAGATAATACATTTATTTTTCTGATTTTTATGGCAATTGCATCTCCAATATTAGCCTCATCAACTGCAATAGGCTTTGTAATCTCATGACCCCCTGGAAATCCTGGTGTAATCATCGGTCCCCAACATCCAGGCCCAACCCTGGCAACTATAGTTCCTCCATTTTTCACAGGTCCTAGAAAAGCTTCCTGCGGATCGAGCACCCACACAAATTCAGTAGCATGAACAATATTTTTTACCATTTTAGCGCCTCACATTCTAATGCATGTATAATATCATTATTTTTATTTATTTCTGGTATGTAGCCTTGATATCTTCAAGTGATTGTTTTAAAGAGCTAAACAAAACTCTTACATCAGATGGCGGACAAGTAATCAAATTGGCACCTAAATTTATTGTATCGGGTATATCTTCAATCTGGAATGAAGGAATACCAATCTTTATATGGGGATACTTCTTAGCTGTTTCAAAGATATGTTCAATAACTTTTCTTACCTTTGGATGTTTCATTTCACTAGGTACTCCACAGGATCTAGACAAATCAGCAGGACCTACAAACACAAGGTCTAAACCGGGTACACTTAAAATTTCCTCTAGATTATCTACTGCCTCCAAATCTTCAATCATAATCATAGCCATTATTTCCTGATTAGATTTTTCCATATGTTCTTTCATAGATAAGACACCATAGTCATTTGCTCTTGTAGCCGCGCTCATTCCCCGGTCTCCAATTGGAGGATATTTTATGGCATTAACCAATTCTTGAGCCATCTTAGCAGTACGAACGTGTGGAACTAATACAGCAGGAGCACCTAGTTCAGCGACTCTTAAATAGCTGCCTGAAGCATCTTGAGGAACGCGAACTATTGGAGTTATACCAACAACTTCAGCAGCTCTTATTAAATCCTGAACTTCGGATAAATTCATTGAAGTATGTTCCATTTCTAAGATAACAAAATCATAACCAGTGATTCCAATCATTTCGATAACAGCAGGGTCTTTTAAAGAACAAAATGTACCATGAGCAATGCGATTTTCAAGAAAACATTTTTTTAACATATTTGGCTTCATTTAATAAACTCCTCTCAAATAAAAACATCACTTTTTATTGCTCTGATCTTAAAAATACAAAAATAATTGAGTAGCATATAATCATTCATAAAATAAATTTAAGTAAAATTCACTATCGCCCCGTCAATGATGGAAAATACGTAACTAATTGAGGGAACATTATCAACAATATTAATACAGCAACTGCAGAGATTAAAAAAGGTATAACATTGACAATAACAGTCTCAAACTTTTCCTCTGATATACCAGCCGATACAAAAAGAAGTACACCTACTGGGGGAGTAATCATCCCAATTTCAATAGCAACTATAAATACTATAGCAAAATGAATTGGATTTACTCCTAGTGCAACTGCGACTGGCATTAGTATAGGTGCCAGCATAATAATGGCCGGTCCGGGGTCAATAACGCAGCCTATGATTAGTAACAAAACAGCAACTATCATCATAAATATGGTAGGACTGGTGGTTAGCCCGGATACAAACTGCACTATCATAGTAGGTACCTGATTAACAGTAATTATCCATGAAACCACACTTGCCATACCCAAAAGGAAAAGCACTACAGAGGTAACAACGCCTGAACGAATGAAGAAACGTGGTAAATAAGCTAGTTTTAAATCCTTCGTAATAAAGAACCCTACTACCAAAGCATAAATAACAGCAATTACTGAAGCTTCAGTAGCAGTGAACATTCCGCTAAGCATACCACCCACTATAATAATAGGCATCATTAAAGCCCAAACAGCACTTTTGAACGTTTTTATTGCTTTAACGAAACTAAAAGGCTCTTCAGAGATAGCATACTTCCTTTTTTTCGCAATAATATAACAAGTTACCATAAAGCCTAATCCAAGCATAATTCCCGGAATTATTCCCCCCAAAAATAAGCTAGATATGGAGATGTCCCCACTTACGGCCATTGCAAAAATGATCATAGGCACACTAGGTGGAATAATTGGTCCCATAACAGACGAGGCCGCTACAACACTAGCTGCAAACCCACCATCATAACCTTCCTTTTTCATAGCGGGGATAAGTATGGAGCCAATGGCTGTTGCGTCTCCGATCCCAACACCGGTTACACCACCAAAAAACATACAAGCTATAACAGTTACGTAAGAAAGTCCACCACGAATACGTCCCACTAGGCTTTTAGCAAAATCAACGAGCTTATTGGTTATCGATATGCCCATCAGCTCCCCAGCAAGCACAAAAAAGGGTACTGCTAACATAGGAAAGGAGTCCATAGCACGAAATACTCGCTGCGGAATAAATATTAATGGAGTAACCCCTAAATCGCCAGCTAATAAAGATACCAAACCGCTAATTCCTAGGGTAAAGGCAATTGGCACTCCTATAATTATAGTTGATATAAAAACTGCCACTAATGCCCAAATCAAGATTTCACCTCCTTCTTAGATAACAAGACTAATAGGTAATGAGGCAACATAAGTACTGCACTTACAGGTATAGCTAAAGTGGGCCACATCATTGAGATAGGTAATGTTGCTGCCATTTGACTTTTTTGTTGCCAAGAAACACCTAATCCCCCTATAAATAGAAAGAGGAGAAATAATATTACAATTAAACTAGAAGTTCTTTCTAAAATGCTATTAACTTTAGGACTAAAAAGTTTCTGAAAGGCCTCCACATGTATAAAATCACCTGTTCTTACAGCCACGCTGGCACCTAAAGCACCAGTCCATATTAAAAAATATCTTGATGTCTCCTCAATAAAATGTGGCGTAGCTGAAAACACGAAACGTCCGAGAACACTGGTGAATACCAAAATAACTAAACTCGGAACAGTGATAATAAGAATACCTTTAGATATTTGTGAAGTGAACTGGTCAAGCTTAAATAAAAGCTGACTCACCTTTTTGCCAACCTCCTTAAATGCCCCATTAAACTACTTTTTAATAGGGCATATCAATACTAATTTAGACTTACACCCAAATTATTTAGAACATTTTTAGCAAATTCTTTATCTTCGGCTTGTTCAACATATTCAGAATACATTGATTGTACCTTTTGCTGAAACAACTCTGCATTTTCAGTAGTTATTTTATTCACTTCCATCTCTGCTTCAATTTTTGCTAAATATTCGTCTTCGGATTCCTCTGAAATCTGACGCTGATACTTTATTGATTCCATTCCTGCCTCTTCTACTATCTGTTGTAAATCCGCAGGAAGTTTATCAAATATTCCTTTGTTCATATAAATACCGGTAAATTCAAAAAAGTGATTAGTAATACTTAGATACTTTTGAACTTCATAAAACTTGTTTGTATAGATAATATCTATAGGATTCTCCTGTGCATCAACAACACCCTGTTGAAGAGCAGAATACAATTCCGCAAAATCTATTGCCGCAGGGTTAGCTCCTAATTTACTAAATGTATCCATTTGTGTTTTATTAGGCTGTAATCTTATTTTTATGCCCTCAAGATCACTTGGAGTCTGAATAGGTTTTTTACTATTGGTTATATTCCTATAACCTTGCCGACCATAACCCAACACTTTGAAACCATTTTTTTCCAAAGTAGCAGATAATTGTTTTCCGGTATCTCCATCCATCATGGCATATGCTTTTTCAACATTTTTATCATTAATAATAAAGGGAAGCGAGAACACATTATATCTTGGCTCAAAATTGGCTCCCATATAGGAAATTGCACCATATGTCATCGTAAGAGAACCCTGTTGTACAGCCTCATTCATTTCCACATTACCACCTAATTGTTTAGCTGGATAAACCTCTACCTTTATTCGTCCCTCACCTTTTTCTTCAACTATTTCTTTAAACTTATACAAGGTCAGGGCTGTGGGATGTCCCTCTGGTTGAGTAGCTCCAAAACGAAATAAAAATTCAGGTTTTTTCTCTGTAACTGGGTTTTCTTTCTTTTCAGACTGTGTACCACATCCTGCAAGTATTAAAGCAATAAAAACCACAAATAATAATAATGATGTATACTTAATTCTTTTCATTTTTCTCCTCCTTTTGTTTTCCAAAAATAATTATTATAAAATGGGATATAACTGTATTTACAGTTTGCAGAACACCTCCCCTTCTATTGATAATTTATGTGTATTTTCTACAAAAACATATAGTTGCAAAAAATATGCCAAAAAAAAAACCAGGAAAATAGCCTCATGATTTCTAGAATCACATAAAAAAAATGCGGCTATTCGCAACACAGTGTTGCAGAATGCCACATTTTTTTATTTTTTTTAAATTATTCCTTTTTATTATGGAAACAAAGTATTAATCATCATAATGTATAATCCCAAAAAAACATTACTCATTTTATATTTAAATATTAGTACTATAACAAGTAAAATTACTTCAATATTCTTTAAATAGACCACATCAAAACATTCTATACTGAACACAACTCCTATAAGACCTAAGATACTAACAACATATAATTTATTTAAAAATGTTTTCAACAATTTACCGCCTCATTCAATTTTTATTGATAAGCAACTTGATTATAATATTTATAAATCTTTCCAAGGAATACCCATAGATAAATTCACAAAGTCAACTCAATAATAGAGTGAAAATACTGAAGACATAAAACTTTTTTTAAATATCAGTACAATGCTCACCCTATCTCCTACGTCATATTTTCAAACATTAAATTTATTATAGTCTTTTAAAAAAGAGAAGTAAACGCAGAGGCTCTGTTCAGTTCAATAGCATCTATTGCAATTTTCAGTACTACTATCAGGATCTATCCTCAACCACTTTAGATTATTAAGCATAGAACAATATCACGTTATGCCTAAAAAACAACTAGGAATAGTGATTCTTATTATTGGAGTAACACTAATTCAAATAAGCCATTTTAGTAATTCAATAACGTATTTCTAGAAAAAAAGTAGACTCCCAACCTTTTGGTTCGAAGTCTATTTTTCTTATTTATTAAAGCTCATTCAGTTTATCCTTCAACAATTTATTAACCACTCCGGGGTTGGCCTGACCCTTAGTTTCCTTCATTATCTGACCAACTAAAAAACCTATGGATTTTTCCTTGCCAGCCTTAAAGTCTTCAACAGATTTTGGATTATTAGCTATAACCTGTTCAACTATTGAATTTATCTGTCCTTCATCAGAAATCTGTACCAGTCCTTTTTCCTTAACAATAGCCTCAGGATCTTTTCCAGTGTTAAACATTTCCTCAAAAACCTGTTTGGCTATTTTGCCACTGATAATATTTTTCTCGATCATTGTTAGCATCTTAGCCAGACCTTCGGGACTAATCTTGGCCTCTGATATTTCCATATTCTCAGCATTTAAAAGCTTTAAGAGTTCAACCATAATCCAGTTGCTAACCCCTTTATAATCGGGATGGATGCATACCGTTTTATCATAGAATTCAGCTAAAGCCCGGGAGCTGGTAATCACACCTGCATCATATTCCGGCAAGCCATGTTCCGCAATTAAACGAGCTTTTTTTGCCTCGGGCAGCTCAGGTAATCCATTCTTTAATTCCGCTACCCAGTCTCGGCTAATAACCAGTGGAGTTAAATCGGGTTCAGGAAAATATCGATAATCATGGGCCTCTTCCTTACTTCTTAAAGATAGAGTTACCCCTTTGTTTTCATCCCAGGTTCTAGTTTCCTGGATAATCCTCTCTCCTTCTTCTACCTGGTCTATCTGCCTTTGGATCTCATATTCAATTGCCCGCTGTACTGAGCGGAAGGAATTGAGGTTTTTCACTTCTGTCCTAGTACCTAATTCTTTACTGCCCACCGGACGAATAGAAATATTGGCATCACAGCGCAAAGAACCTTGCTCCATCTTCACATCGGAAACATCAATATATTCGATAATTGCCTTTAACATTTCTAAATAAGCTTTTGCTTCTTCGGCAGAGCGAAGATCAGGCTCAGATACTATTTCAACCAACGGTACACCTGCCCGATTATAGTCTGCTAAAGATGAAAAAGAGGATGAAATAGTATCTCCTTGGTGAACAAGCTTTCCTGCATCCTCTTCCATATGCAAGCGGGTTATACCAATTCTTTTTATTTCTCCATTAACATTTATGTCTAAGTGACCGTGCTCCGCAATAGGCAAGTCATACTGAGAAGTTTGAAAAGCTTTAGTTAAATCAGGATAAAAATAATTTTTCCTATCAAATTTACTAAATTCAGCAATACTGCAATTTATAGCTAATCCAGCCTTAATTGCATATTCCAGGACCTTTTTATTAAGTACCGGTAAAACACCTGGCAAACCTAAACAGATGGGGCAAACATGGGTATTAGGCTCACCACCAAATTCTGTGGGGCAGCCGCAGAAAATCTTGGTTTTCGTCTTTAATTCGACATGTACCTCTAAGCCAATGACTGCTTCATACTGACCCATTCTATTTCACCCCCTCTAAGCTTGGTTCCAATCTTGTCTGGTCGGAGTTTTGCTCTAGAGTATATGCTACTCTTAATAAGTTTCCTTCCCCAAAGGCTTTGCCAACAAACTGCAACCCTACCGGCATGTTATTGACCAGTCCGTAAGGTAGGGATAGGGCAGGAATACCTGCTAAGTTAATAGGAATTGTACAAACATCCTGCTTATACATGGCTATAGTATCAGCTTTGGAACCGAACTCAAAAGCCACACTAGGTGCCGTCGGAGTTATTAAACAATCGAACTTTTCAAAAGCTTTATCAAAATCCTGCTTTACTAAATTCCTAACCTTTAAGGCTTTAAGATAATATGCATCATAATAACCGGAGCTCAAAGCATATGTCCCAAGCATAATCCGCCGCTTTACCTCTATGCCAAAACCTTGATCTCTGGTGCGGCTGAACATACTGACTATATCATCAGCATCCTCAACCCGCAGTCCGTATCGTACACCATCATAACGAGCCAGGTTAGAGCTGCACTCGGCGGGTGCTATTATATAATAAGCCGGTAGTGCATATTGGGTATGGGGTAAGGAACACTCCTCCACTACTGCTCCAAGTTCCTCTAGTTTATTTATTGCTTCCCTAATTTTAGCTTCTACTTCCGGTTCTATACCTTCACCAAAATACTCCCGAGGAATACCAATACGCATATCCTTGATGTCATTGACTAAAAATCTGGTATAATCCGGATAATCAACTAGAGCGGACGTGGAATCAAAGGAATCATGACCTGTAATAGCATTCATTACTAAGGCACAGTCAGTAACATCTCTGGTAAAGGGGCCAATTTGGTCCAGGGAGGAAGCATAAGCAATAAGACCATATCTTGACACTGCTCCATAGGTAGGTTTGAGCCCTACTACTCCACAAAAAGAGGCAGGCTGACGGATTGAACCACCAGTGTCTGAGCCCAAGGCAAATACGGCTTCCCCTGAAGCAACTGCAGCAGCAGATCCACCGCTTGAACCGCCTGGTACACAGTTTAAATCCCAGGGGTTACAGGTAGGGAAGAAACCGGAATTTTCCGTAGATGACCCCATGGCAAATTCGTCCATATTAGTTTTACCCAGTAGGATACTGCCGGCACCTAAAAGCTTCTCATAAACTTTTGCACTATATGGCGGAATAAAGTTGTAGAGGATTTTAGATGAGCAGGTAGTCTTAATATCCTCGGTACACATATTATCCTTCAAGGCCATAGGAATACCAGCTAGGGGACCTAAGCTTTCCCCCTTGCTTCTTTTTTGATCTATTTCCCGGGCAACTTGTATAGCTTCATCCTTTGTAACTGTGACAAAGGCTTTAATTTTATCATCAATCTTTTCAATTTTCTCTAACGCCTGGTTTGTTAATTCTTCGGCACTTATTTCCCTATTTGCTAATAAATCCCGAAGACCATGAATCGTTGATAACTCCACCGTTTTCCCTCCTTTAAACTATCTTCGGTACTTTAAACATTCCTTCATCTTCCTCAGGAGCATTCTGCAGAACCTTTTCCTTAGGTAAAGTAGCTCTTAGCTCATCCTCCCGAAGAACGTTGTAAATTGGCAAAACATGGGCTAAAGGTTCTACTCCACTTGTATCAACCTTATTTAAAACTTCCATTGAGTCCAGAATCTTGTTTAATTCTCGAAGCTGTTCCACCTTTTCAGCTTCAGTCAGCTCCAACCGAGATAAAAGAGCAACATACTCGACATCCTTTATGGATATTTTCATCTATTATCAACTCCTTTTGAGATTTGGGGTAAAGACAATTAGTTAGTTACTGGTGGCTAGTGGCTAGTTTGCTATGAAAGCCTGGTGGTAGCTGTGTCATCCTGAGGGAGGGACGACCGAAGGATCTTAAGATTCTTCACTACGAAAGATCCTTCGCTGTCGTTCAGGATGACGGGAAAGCTTTCATTTATCGTGGTGCGGGCGACGCGTGATAATTGGGAGAGCTTTAGCCCGTGGCAATCTACGCTTTTAATTTGGGGCAGGGGATCGCCGCGCTATCGCTCGCGATGAAAATTGCAGTAAGCTATATGCTGTTACACTAATGTATTTTCTGGTCACTGAGCACTGGACACGAGACTTGCAGTTTATCCATTAAGCAACTCCAAAAACTCACTTTCACTAAGAATAACCACTCCCAGTTCCTTGGCTTTTTCATATTTTGAGCCGGGTTCGGCTCCAACCACTACATAGTCAGTCTTTTTACTGACACTAGAAGAAACTTTACCACCTAATGCCTCAATCTTTACCTGGGCATCCCTACGGCCAAGCCCTTCCATTGTTCCTGTTAAAACAAAGGTTTTGCCAGCCAATTTATCTGAGACAGCCTGGACTTCTGCAATTTCCATATTAATACCGGCATTTTTAAGCCTTTGGATAAATTCAAGATTCTTCTCCTCATTAAAGAAAGCTATAATGCTTTCAGCCATCTTGGGTCCTATTTCCGGGATTGCTGTAAGCTCCTCAGAGGAAGCCTTGCTTAACTTATCCATTGTTTTAAATTGTAGGGCTAGAATCTTCCCAGCCCTTTGACCTACCAATCTAATACCTAAAGCAAATATTAACTGATCCAGCCCTCGCTTTTTACTCTCTGCTATAGCAGTTAGGAGATTTTGAGCCGATTTGGGACCCATTCTTTCTAAGTTTATAATATCCTCATATTTTAAGTAATAGAGGTCCGCAGCATCCCTAATCAACTGTTGTTCGAAAAACTGAGTAATAATTGCTTCCCCTAATCCATCAATATTCATGGCATTACGGGATACAAAATGAATTATTCCTTCCCGAACAATAGCCGGACAGCTTATATCTATACAGCGAGAAGCCGCTTCACCTTCTAGTCGCACTATTTTAGATTTACATTCGGGACAGTATTCAGGCATATTAAAAGGCTCTTCCTGACCAGTTCTTTTTTCCGGGACAACTTTTACTACTTCGGGAATAATCTCCCCTGCCTTCTGAACTACAACGTAGTCACCGATTTTTATGTCTTTTTCTTTGATGTAATCCTCATTATGTAAGGTTGCTCTGCTTACAGTTGTTCCCGCTAGGCGTATAGGTTCGAGAACAGCAGTAGGTGTAACGGCCCCGGTCCTGCCTACTCGGACAAAGATATCTAAAAGCTTGGTCACTCCCTGTTCAGCAGGGAATTTATAGGCCACCGCCCAGCGAGGACTCTTAGAGGTAAAACCCAACTGCTCCTGCTCTTCAATTGAATTTACCTTGATTACCATGCCATCTATTTCATAAGGCAGATCATACCTTTTCTGACCCCATTTTTCGCAATAATCAGCTGCTTTATTGATGTCATTAGTTATGAAAGGCTCTGTAACACTAAAACCTTGTCTTTTTAAAAGCTCCAACGCCTCACTATGCTTATTAAGCGTGAAGCCTTCTTTATACATAACAGCATACACAATTACCCTTAAATCCCGACTAGCAGCAATTTTGGGGTCTAGCTGGCGGATAGAGCCGGCAGCAGCATTGCGGGGGTTTGCAAAAAGCATCTCCTCCCTAGCTTCCCTTTCTGCATTAAGCCTTTGAAAAGACCCTTTAGGCATATAGGCTTCTCCTCTGACATCCAGTGCAGGTATAAGCTCTTTAAGCCTGAGGGGAACATTACCGATTGTTTTCAGGTTTTGCGTAACTTCCTCCCCAGTAGTGCCATCACCCCGGGTAGCCCCTACCTGCAAAATACCGTTCTGATAATAGAGAGCAACGGACAATCCGTCTATTTTAGGTTCCACAACATACTCTACATTTTCCCTGCCTAAGCCGTTTACTACTCGACGGTGAAAATCCAAAAGCTCCTCCCGTCCAAAGGCATTACCCAGACTCAAAAGGGGTGTCCTATGGGTATATGTTGTAAAACCCTCCAAAGGCTTTCCTCCCACCCTCTGAGAAGGTGAATCAAGGGTGATAAGCTCAGGAAAGTCTGCTTCGAGAGCAATTAACTCCCTTAGCAACGCATCAAATTCAGCATCAGAAATAGCTGGATTATCGAGAACATAATACTGGTAATTATGCCTTTCGATTTCTCCCTTTAATGTATCTATTTTTTTCTTGGCTTCTTCCACTGTTATTTTCATTATACACCCCCTGTACTTATGGGCTAATTTTGCTGGTCAGTGGCTAGTGGCTAGTGGCTAGTGGCTAGTGGCTAGTTAATTATTAATGGTTCGTGTGACCAAGTATGCTAAGATTTGTTGACGTGCCACGATGAATAACAATCTTGCCTGATGTGTCATCGTGACGACGTTTATTAATTTTCGGTAGCACTGTAGCACGGACATGCACTTATACCAAAAAGCCGTCACACGGACCTAATAACTAGCTATTGAGCTTTCACACTTTTTTTATCGGAGCATACCTACTAATGAGTTTCTTTATCCCCTGGTCAGGAAACGCCACACTAACCTCGGCTTCATCCCCAGACCCCTTGACAGAAATCACAAGACCCTCTCCCCATTTATTATGCTCAACTTTATCACCTAAGTTAAAGGTTTCACCGCCGCTGGGTTTAGGAGAGTTAAATAAATTACCAGAAGTCTTGCCGAAAAAGGATGACTTTTCTTCTCTTTTTCCAGCCTGGGAGCTTTCCAGATATCTTTCAGGTATTTCTTCGATAAAACGGGAAGGCGAATTATATGCATCTCTTCCATAAATAGTTCTTTTCCATGCCCTAGTAAGATAGACCTTTTCCTCTGCCCTTGTTAAAGCTACATAACAGAGCCTTCGTTCTTCTTCAATCTCTTCAGGGTCAGTGGAATTTATACTGCGACTGTGGGGAAAAAGATTTTCTTCCATTCCGGTTACAAAAACTATGGGAAATTCTAGACCTTTGGCTCCATGCATGGTCATGATAACCATTGCGTCTTCATCGGCATCATAATTATCAATATCAGTGACCAAAGAAATTTCGGCTAAAAAGGTGGAAAGATCATCACCTTGACTTTCAGTATCATACTTTTTAGTTACTGTTAAAAACTCCTGCAGATTTTCTAAGCGAGTTTCTGCTTCAACGGTTTTTTCCAGCAGCAGTTCTTGGAGATACCCTGTGTCCTCTAATATTTTATTTGTCAAGAAAGTAATATCACTATTACTTAACTCTCTAAAACCATCTACCAGCTTTTTAAAGCCCTTGATGGAATTAGCCGTCTTAGTCGATATTCCCGCTGCTTCCGGCTCCGCCATAACATCATATATAGTCTTGCCATTTAAGGCGCCATAATTAACCAACTTGTCCCAAGAAGTATCGCCAATACCTCTCTTTGGTGTATTTATTACTCGCTTTAGACTTACCTCATCCAATGGATTAGCAATAACCTTCAAGTAAGCCAAAATATCCTTAATTTCTTTTCGATCATAGAATTTGGTTCCCCCAAATACCCGATAGGGAATATTGCCACGAATTAAGGACTCCTCTATGGCCCTAAACTGCCCAGTAGTCCGGCACAAGACAGCAAAATCCTTATATTCTTTCTGATCTCGATCTAATATTTGCCTGATTGTCCGTACAATAAAGAAAGCTTCATCAACTTCGTCTTGGGCAGTATAGTAATAAATTTTATCCCCGCCCTCTTTTTCTGTCCAGAGGCTTTTAGTTTTTCGGCGGGAATTATTTTTTACCACCTCATTTGCTGCATCAAGAATGTTTTGAGTAGAGCGATAATTTTGTTCTAATTTAATTACTTTGGTCTTTAGATAATCTTCTTCAAAACTTAAGATATTTTTGATATCTGCCCCTCTCCATTGATAAATGGACTGATCATCATCGCCCACCACACAGAGGTTTTTATGCTTAGCAGCTAAAAGAGTAATCAGCATATATTGGGCAGTATTGGTATCTTGGTATTCATCAACTAATATGTATTTAAATCTTTCCTGATATTTCTCTAAAATAAATGGTTTTTCCTTAAACAGGAGAACCGTGAGCATAATCAGATCATCAAAGTCCAGAGCATTATTATTTTGTAAGCGTTTCTGGTATTCACCATAGATATTAATAATCTGGTCATCGAAATAAGTGTTTTCGGGATCCTTCCGAGCAGCATCCGATGTCTTTAGTTCATTCTTGTAATTGGAAATCTTGTTGCTAATAGTGCGCGGTGTGTATTTTTTTTCATCCAGATTCTTTTCCTTCAAAATCATCTTTATAAGGGTCTGCTGATCAGAATCATCATAAATAACAAAATTAGACGTATATCCCAATTCACTGATTTCCCGCCGTAATATCCTTAAGCAGGTAGAATGAAAGGTTGCAACCCAGAGTTGTTGAGTAGCTATACCAACCAGTTTTTCTAATCTTTCTCGCATTTCCTGAGCAGCTTTATTAGTAAAGGTTATAGCCAGGATATTTCCCGGGTAAACCTTTTTTTCAAAAATAAGGTAAGCAATTCTATGGGTCAAGACCCGAGTTTTACCACTCCCAGCCCCTGCCAAAATCAGTAAAGGCCCTTCTGTACATTGAACAGCCTTCTGTTGTTCAGGGTTTAGATTATCCAAAATTGACAAAATTGTTCCTCCTCTATTTCCATTAAAAGGTCTTAAATATTATACCAGATTTATTCAAAGTAAGGAATGGGGACACGCTTCCTTTAAAGCCTTAATAAAATGATAAGAAATACCCCCAATCAATGGCTAGTTAGTGATGAGAAAAGACAGGACTGTAATCCTGTCTTAATATCTAGCTTGTTTGTGATTTTAATGAACCTCGAACTAATGATGTAAACACTGCAATTAAGGCTATACACGCTGCAACAAGGAAAGTCATCTGTACAGCCCCAGTGAAAGACTGAGCCTTTAAAGCTATACCTTCTAAACCTTGTCCTGAATATCCTTCCGTCAGATGGATTATTCTAGAACTATATACGGCACCGGCAATGGCTACTCCCAAAACCATTCCAATATTTCTCATAATTGCCAGCATACTTGAGGCAATTCCCCTTCGATTAGGAGGTACCGAACCCAGGACAGCACTATTATTTGGAGTTTGAAACATCCCTGTCCCCAAGCCAATAACTGCCAAGGACATTTCTATGTAAAACTTACTTGAATTTATATCTAAATTGCTTAGAAGCCATAATCCAAATGCAGTTATTCCCATGCCTAAAGAACTGATATATCTACTATCAAGCTTATCAGATATAGTTCCACTGATCGGGGCAACTATCATGGTAACAAGGGGCATTGGAATCAACATCATCCCCGCTTGAGCCGGCGACAACTGCAATAACTGCTGAAAATAAAAAGGCATTATTAATATAACTGAATACATGGCCATGTAATTAATCATTGCAGACAAATTTCCCATAGAATACAGTCTATTCCTAAATAATGATAGATCTAACATGGGGTAAGGTATGCGTTTCTCAAATAAAACAAATACAAGTAATAAAACTAAGCCTAAAGAAAGTAATCCGATAATAGTGGGATTGAGCCAACCTATTTTTTCTCCATAACTTAAGGGAAACAAAATACAAATTAAAGCAAAAAACAGTAGCAGAGAACCAATGACATCAAAAGGCTGGGAATTATGATTTCTTACATCTGGAATTACTTTATAGGCAAATATGATACTAATAATTCCAATAGGAATATTAATATAAAATACACTCTGCCAGCCAAAGTGGCTTGTTAAAAAACCACCGAGGATTGGTCCAGTAGTTAGGGCAACTGAAACCGCTATTGCAATTAAACCTAGGGATTTTCCTCTTTGTTGAGGAGGAGTTATGTTAGTAATAATGGCTGGCCCCATGGACATCATCATTCCCGCGCCAATGGCCTGGACAGCTCTAAATATAATTAGGAGCATTATCGACGGTGAAAGTGCACAAAGCAAAGATCCAATTGAAAATACTGCAAACCCTGAAATATAGATACGCTTGTGTCCATATAAATCTCCCATGCGACCATATGTAAGGAGTAAACTGCTGATTATTAATAGATAGGACATAACAACCCATTCAACGGTAGCCAGTGAAACATTATAAAAAGCACTTATACTAGGTAAAGCAATATTTACTACGCTTCCGTCTAAAGGTCCCATAAAAGTGCCTACTGCTACCGCTAGTAAAATCATTCTTCTTTCCTTAGCAGTTAAGTTTTCATATAGTGCACCTACCGACTTATTTCCTACTTTTGCATCCATATAATCCTCCATAAAAAGTTATGTTATTAATGCATATCATACACCAACATTTTACCACAAATTTCTGACACGAAATCTAATAAAGTGAGTTAACTACCCCAATTTTATTGGATTAAACCTTATTTTACAGCAAGTCAAGAACCGTCCCCGAATTGCCTGATAGAAAGCTAACCCTTAAAGCACCAATGTTCTGCCGTTATCCTTAAGCCACTTCCTCCATACTTCATAATCAGGCTTGAAGCTGGCTACTAATTGCCAAAACTGCTGAGAATGGTTCATGAACTTCAGATGGGCTAATTCATGGATTATTAAATAATCGATAACATCCTCAGGAGCCATGATAACTCGCCAGTTTAAATTAAGATTGCTTTTACTTGAGCAGCTTCCCCACCTTGTTGCTTGATTTTTTATCCGTAATTGGTTGTACTTTAAGCCCATAATTTTAGAGTAATGCTCTAGTTTTTCTTGATAAACCTGGTGGGCTTGATTTTTATACCATTTACTGAGCTCTTCTTTAACTAGATGCAGCCAATAATTTTCGGGTATATTTTCCGGCAGATAAACCCAAATCACCTTATCAATAAGTTTGTGATAAGGTTTAGAGCCTTGGTATAGCTTAGTTTGAAGCATATAGCTTCTTCCCTGCAAAAGATAAATCTCACCCGCTTGATAATTCTTTTGGGGATTCTTTACCTCTGATCGCTTATTAGCCTCTAATGTTTTTAAAATCCAAGCCTTCTTATCCTCCACAAACCCTTTTACTTTTTGTTCATTTGACCCTCGGGGAAAAGAAACTCTCACTTTATCATTGATAATAGTAATCCTAATTTGTTTGGCCTTAGTGCTGGGGCACATTTCATAAAATATTTCGGTTTTACTAATTTTACAATAGTTCATTTTTATCAGCCTGCTTTTCCCATCTATTAAAGTTAATAGATAATATCAATATCCCAGCAAGTAATAAAAGGAGACCCACTAAAGCTTGAGGGTTAAGCTTTTCTCCAAGAATAAAAATTCCCAACACCGCCGCTGTCAGAGGTTCGGCTAAAGTCAGGGTAACGGCATCTGCCACAGATATTTTGGCTAGTCCCCGAGAAAATAACAAATAGGCAACTGCCGTGGCAAAGACCCCCAGGTGTAGTGCCGCTACTGAACCTCTCCAATCCATTAACCATGTCAAATCACTAATAAATAATAAGGGGGATAAAATAATTGCTCCTAAGGAAAAAACAACAGCAACAACCAGCTCCGAAGGATGCTTGTCTAAAAGTTCTTTACTGGTAAGTGCATATACGGCATAGGCAAGTCCTGCACCTAAAGCCATCAATATACCTACTATATTTAAGCTAATATCTTTCTCTGACATTAAAAGAAATATGTTCCCCAAAATAGCCAAACAGGTGGCTACTTTCCATTTGCCGCTAGGTTTTTCACTCCTTACAAGATAACCTAATATCCCGGCAAATACCGGTGCACTTCCTATGGTTACAATAGTTCCTACCGCAACTCCAGTTTTGGAGACTCCAGCAAAGAAAAAAGGTTGATAAGCGGCCATACTTACTGCGGCTACAACAGTTGGTAAGAAGGGCCAGCCTTTAAAACCTCGCCAAGAACCTTTCATTAGAGCAAAAATAAACAGTACTGTTCCACCTATAGCTAAGCGTACTGCACCAATAGTTAGTGGGCTTGCCCCCGTTGGAGCAAGGGCCTGGGAAGTTCCTGTTGTTCCCCATAACATAGCTGCTGCTATAACCAAAAGAGCTGAGCCGGTTTGGACTTTTGTATTTTTCATCGTATCAATCCTTTCATGATCTTCGCCTTATCTCAAAAAATGCCAGCTTTGACTACATTATGGATTGGCATAAGGTTACTTTTTAAATGTACAAGTCCCCAGTATTTCTCCTCCAAATAATAAGGAAATCTGATCACCATCATGCACTTTTCCAACACCTTCAGGAGTCCCGGTAAAAATGATATCTCCTACTCCGAGGCCAAAGTGATCTGCGGTAAAATCCACAATTGTTTGGGGATCAAAAATCATATTTTTAATATTACCTAGTTGAACTTGCTCCCCATTTTTTATTAATGCAAAATCTTCCTGTTCACACTTCTCTATTCCAGGAAAATCAATAAATTTACTTAATACTGCAGAATTTTGAAAACCTTTAGCCAAAAGCCAGGGGTAGCCTTTTTCCTTAAGCTCATCCTGAACATCCCTTAAGGTTAAATCAATGCCTATGGCCATACTGTTAACAAGTTCGTCCACTTTGATACCCTTTTCATATGGCTTACCTATACGAAGAACTAATTCGGCTTCATAATGAACAGAACCTTGATTAGCTGGCAAGATAATGTCTTGCCCATTTGCTTCCACTAAAGCATGGGTAGGTTTGAGAAACAAAAAGGGGGATGTGGGTACTTTATTATTTAATTCCTTTGCATGCAAAACGTAATTTCTGCCAACACAGTAAATATTTTTAATTGGAGTCATAGCTATTCCCTCTTTCATTTTTAATTGCTTATTCTAAATACTGCTATATCCTCTCCGCCTAAGTACTCCCAGACCCCTTTTGCACCACTAGTTAAGGCCCCTATTTCCAAATGGAGCATAGCTATCCCACAATCCAAGCGTTTGGAAATATTAGAAAGGTTTGAAACCATGTCCGGTTTGTCCACCGAAATCTTAATCCAATCTTTATCAACTATAAAACGCCAGGGCTGCCTGTTTACTGCTGATGGAGAAAGACGGGCGGCCTCTAAAGAAGTTCTTACCCATGTAGGCCATTCATTTTCCGGCAGCCCACTACACATCTTATCTAGTTCTTGCCTTTTATGATGGGGCTTCATGCGGTAAAAAAACTTCTCTGTTAAGCTATGTTCTTCCAAAGCATAACCAACAGGAGTAATGGATATCACTTTCTCATGGGCACCGAAGGATATATGTTTTGCTACTTCTTCAGGCTTAAAAAACCCCCCCACCCAACAGGTTCCTAAACCTAAGGCTGTAGCCTCTAAAATAAAGGACTCACCTAAATAACCTACCTTTTCTTGGACATGGGTATCATTAATATCACCAATAAATGCTGCGTACATGGGAGCCCCTTTAATTTTCCCATAGGAGCCAATAGCTCCCTTCAGTACCGTCTCCGGGTCATGGGGCACAAAAATTATTCTTACTCCTGTAACACAATGGTTAAGGTTTTGGCAAAAGCTTATAAAATGCTCAATTTCCTTTTCTGTTAGAGCTTTAGTTAAATATGCTCTTCGAGAGCGACGCTTAAAAATAGCATCATACCAGCGTTCCGTGGGAATAATCATTTTTTACCTCCAAATTACTTTAGTGCATCAGTGAAACAGTGAAAGAGTCAACTAGATAAACTATGGTAATAGAAATGTTTCTGGGCTCTGGGCTCTGAATACTGAGCACGAATGTGGAAATACTTGTTATAGTACTATTGTATGGAAAAAAAATATCTTTTCAATACTAAAAATGCTTATTCTTTTGTAAACCAGTGATTTTTATCACTGAGTTGTTAAATAATAGTGGTGTATAATTAGGACAAGAGAAAAATGGAGGTGTTAATTATGGAAAAGAATTTAATTAAAAACATTGAGTTTAGTAAAGCTTTAAATTTAGCAGGTCTAGTAGAATATAAACCAGGGCAGGTCATCAGTCAAACCCTTGTACAAAACCCCCATGTTAGTATAACCTTATTTGCTTTAAGCGCCGGTGAAGGCATCAGCACCCATACTACACCTGGTGATGCTATGGTCTACATACTTGATGGAGAAGCAGAAATTACTATAGGTAACGAAACTGTTACTCCAACTACCGGCCAAACCGTTATCATGCCTTCTAATATACCTCACGGGCTAGAAGCGAGAAAAAACTTTAAAATGCTCCTGATTATTGTGAAATGAAGCTCTAGATTATTGTGAAATGAAGCTATACTTTAGGATTGAGAAATGTCAAAATAGGAACGTCCCCAACTAGAAAAAGGTGGTTAGGAGTGAGCTCCTAACCACTTTATTTATTGATTATCAAATTTAACATTTTCCAAGAATATTGCTAAACCCTCACTTTGATGCTGGCACATAAGTTTTTCAGCGGTTGCTGCTTCACCATTAGCAATAGCTTGAATTATTGCTTTATGGTCTTCAATGGATTTAGTATTACGCTGTGGACTGTATGCAAATAGTGCCCGTGCCCGATCTGTTCTAGCTGTTAGATCACTTATCATTTTCTTCAGATGGTCATTATCACAGTTCTCATATATTGTCTGATGAAATAATATATTGAGCTTACTGTACTGACGGAAATCCTGTTTATCTATCGAGGTCTGCATTCTACTAATTTGGTTTTCTAAATCTTTCAGAAATTTAATATTTGTATTTTTAGTTGCCAAAAATGTGGCATGACCCTCTAAGATAACTCTAATATCACTTAATTGCCGAAAATCCTTTTCAGATAACTTGCTGACAACAACTTCACTATGAGCGGAAACCTCAATTAGGCCTTCCGCTTCTAAGATTTTAACAGCTTCCCGAACAGGGATAGCGCTAACACCAAGCTCACTTGCTACTTTTCTTAGTATAATTCTCTCTCCGGGCTTTAAATCACCAGATACTATCGCTTCCCTTAAAGTAGAATAAATCATTTCCGCTTTTGTTTTACATTGTAATGGTGTATGCAAGTCCCCCATTATTCAACCTCCTTACAGCCTTTAGCCTATATAGCTTTATCCACGTATGTGACCTTAATAATATATTATATATTTCGACATTTTGCAACTTTTGCAACGAAAAATTATAGACTGGTTAGAGGAAATACTATTTTTATACAATCCTTAGGACAATCCATACGACAGGCACCACAATACCAACACTCTTCAGGATACAAGACTTTGGGCTTTTGGGTGCCCTCATCCATAAAAATTAAATCGCCCGGACAATTAACATCACATAACCCACACCCATTACAAAGTTTCTCATCTATTAGAATAGCCATAGTCAATTCTCCTTTCAATCAATTATAGATTATAAGGCTCTACACGTTTTAATATTATTTGACCCTTTTCAAGCTTTTGGTGGAGGGAACAATGCCACTCTTTTCTGCTTTCCGGAAAATCACCCCGATAATGGGATATGCCGAATCGGCTTTCCTCCCTTTCTAAAGCACCTCTGACTACAGCTTTAGATACCTCCAACAAATCTCTAAACTCAAATAAACGCATTAATTCATGCAGGTTTTCCGTCTTAGCAGTAATAAGTAAGTTACCTAATTTATTAAGTTCAGCTTGGGCTGCTTCCAAACCCATTTTACTCCTTCCAATACCTACGTAAAGAGTCATAACCTGACGTAATTTCTCCTCAAGCTCGCAAGGCTTAAGTCCATCCATATTTGCAAGATGTTTAAATATGGATTGCTTCATGCCTTGAACAGTTTCTGGTGAAATCTCTAATCTACCTCCACCGCCACTTAAAACATACTTTGCCGCTTCTTCGCCGGCAGTATCACCTACACACATAGAGCCTGAAAGACTTCCTACCGCTACAGTACATGCACCGCCAGCGAAAAGTCCAGGTATTGTAGTTTCACATTCAGGTGTAATATTGATACCACTGACAGAACCTAAAAATGCGGGAAGCTGACCTTCAGAGATTTGTACTTCCATTAAGTCATTCCGGACATCTACACCTTTTTGTTCGCAATAATCGAGGAAAGTGTTTTTATCAACTGGCAAAAGATTATTAATAAGATGATTTAGATCTTCTTCAGAAAGATGACGCAAATCAAAATAACAAGGTCCTCTTCCCTCTTTTAACTCCCAGTATACACCCCAGGGCATTATCCAGCGGGGACCCTTTTCGCCTTTTTCATGGTATTTAAATAAGAAGCGTTCACCTAAACCATTTACAATATAGCCTCCCATACCGACAATAGCATTTAAGGCAGAGGCGCTAAAGTTGACAGGAGTTAGGGTATAGTTGACAAACTCCATATTCTTGATTTCAGCTCCGGCCCGGAAAGCCATAGCTTGAGCACCACCGTTATTATATGGGCTGTGCCAGCTATTATAAGGCATGCTGGCCTGATTATTATAGAATCGAGTAACATTACCGGTAGCAACAATAGTTGCTTTTGCTAAGAATACATAGAAATCACCTTTGCGGATATCAAAACCAACTGCACCAATTACACCGGTTTCATTTACAAGTAAATCAACGATATTTATTCTGCGAAAAAACTTTACACCAATTTTCTTAGCCTCTTTACTAATAGTAGGTTTCAAGTTTCTACCATCAAAGTTTATAAAGTATTCCCCGGGCTGACCAAATGAGCCAGTTCTGATATAGGCATCATTCTCTGTATCTTCCCGCATGGGTACACCCAGCTCTTCTAAATACTTCAATAAGTTTTTTATCCTAGAGAGATATACTTTTGGGGGGATATTCATATCAACTAGTCCCTGGGTTAAGCGATGATACCAAGTCATAAAAGCTTCATTAGTATCCCAATCTGGACCAGTATCTAGTACAGCGAGAAAGTGATCATTACCTGCTGCTCCACACCCACTACGGTCAATACCAGCTTTATCTACTAGAGCTACGTCCAGACCCTGCCTTCTAGCAGCTAAAGCTGCCATAGTACCGGCAGATCCTCCACCAATAACTAATACGTCAACATTTACTACATTTTCATTGAAATTATTATTTTTTAGATTCATAATCTACACCTCCACATATATGTGCCTAACTTGGCTAATCAACCTTTTCCAAGATGTGAATACCTCCGCCAGCTCGATCTGTGGTATATATGATGCCATTTGCCTCCACATACACATCAGTGGTCTGGATGGCTTCTACACCCGGTGGATCCGCAGGAACGTAAGAATCAACTTCAACTGGATTACAAGGATCTGAGATATCAACAACCCTAATACCGGCATTATTATAGGTTACAAAAATTAATTCTTCACTTTGGAAAGTACCTGGCCAGTTTTCATGCAAGTTATGGGGCCCAAACCTTAATCCCTTATTACAGTAATCTCCCTGGGGAACAGGAAATTTAGATAGAACTTTCGGTGCCTTTTCATCCTGAATATCAATTACTCGCACGTACTTTGGTGGTTCTTGACATTTGTCTCGAGTAGACTCATCAGTGACGATTAATAAATTCCGGCCTGGAAGAGGCAGAGCTGTATGAGTGCATCCTCCATCTTCCGGAGACCAGCATATACTATTTATTACTTTGATATTGGACAGGTCAGTAGTATCAAGTATATACATTCCACCATCCCACATCCCAAGATAAGCCCGGTTACCATTAGGTATTGCGTGGTGTAATTTATATTTTAAGCCTTGGGGCCAGTTAGGGGTTTCCCCGCCTTGAGTCCATTGACCTGGCAGCCACCAACGACCGGTCTCTACCGGTTTTTCCGGGTTCTTCATGTCAATAATTAATAACATCCTGTCTAAATAACCTTCCGGAACTGCAGTTACATATGCATAACGTCCTCCTGTATAGGTTATGCGATGGACTCCATGACCGCCTGTATTATAAAAACTAATTTCTTTAGGCTTTTTGGGATTACTTATATCAAAAACCGAAAAGCCTACTTTTTCTGCTTTTTCGGTTCCCCTTTGTTCATAGTTAACAAATAACAGTTCATCAACAATCTGGACCTTAGGAGACATAGTATTTTTAAACCCCGGTAATTCACCCACCATTTTAGGCTCTCGAGGATTACTTATATCTAAAATACTTGTTCCTTTTCCAGGTGTTAAATGACCAACATATAAATGATTGCGAAATGGCATAGATTGCATTGTTTTTCCAAAGCCATTTAAATCGGTATGTCCTAATAATTTAATTGTCATTACTCTCATCCCTTCCCGAGATATTTACGGACATAAATAAAACTTACTTCAGGTGGTGTTTTTACCCTTGTTGTACACTAGACTCCATCTGAAGTCTAGTTGAGTTATCCAGGGACTTTTATCTCCCGTTTTATTTTCTAAAACAGCTTGAGTCTAATGGAGGCAGTCATTGGGTAAATTTTTTAATAACGGGAATTGTAAAATCTAATCCGAACTCCTCTAAGTGCTCAATTTTAGGTACTCCCGTCTCATCACAGCCCCGTTCCTTGTACCATCTAAGCCGATCTGCTTTAAATTTCTCCAGAGGATATACTGATCCCGCCTTTTTACCTGTTGTCAATGGCTCAGTATGCACTCTCTCCGGTAAGACATCATCCTTTTCCGGAATTATGCCTTCCCGAATGTTATAAGCACGGGCTAATAACAGCATTCTTTCTGCAGTTATGTCCCATTCTGAAAGCTCTATATCCCAACCCATTGTTGTTTGTAGTAAATCCATATATATCTGGGGATCAACTAATCTTCTCTGCCAGGAACAAACGGTAAGAGAGTCCGCCCAAACCCGTTGATTTTGCTCATCAATGGTACTTCCATAATGATGACATGGCCCTCGATCAGAGATTGCATATTGTAAGCCCTTCTTATGTCCCCCTTGGGGAACAAAGCCTGGAAATTCTACTCCTTTACAATGCATAGCTAGTTTTTCTGAACCTTTACCAATAGCTTGGGAAGCACATTTTACTCCCTTAGCTAAAATATCGCCTATCCCTTCACGTTTCACAATTTTTCGCCATAATTCTAAAATAGCTGTGGTATTACCCCATTCGAGCTTAATACCGTCTAAATCCTCTAAAGACAGTATGCCTTTTTCATAACACTCCATGGCAAAGCCTGTTATATTACCTAATGAGGTTGCATCAAGTCCCTGCTCATCTGCCCAACGACTCAGATATACCATAGAACCCAAATCAGAAATGTTGCAGCCTGGACCTATATTTGCTGTTGAATCAAAGTCCGGACATACTACATTACCGGCAAAAATTCCATCCCTAACGATTCCTAGCTTCATACAGCCTAAAGGGCAACCGGAACAAGATCTAGATTTGGCAAAATACCGTAAATCATATTTTAATCCGCCAACCTCACTAATACCTTCGAAATAACCTTCTCGATAATTTTTGTTGACCAGACGACCTTCATCATTATGGGCTGTCAAGCTTATGGAATTGCCGTAACGCACCAACTCGTATCCCCGTGGATGGTTAGTACGATTACTTAACATTAATTTTTCTAGTTCCCCTCGAGCCTTTATTACACCCGGTAAGTCAAAAGTACTTACGGGGTTAGTCCCTCTAACTGCAACAGCTTTTAAACCCTTAGAGCCCCAAACTGTTCCAGAGCCGCAGCGAGCCGCCGCCCTAAACTGTTCCTGGCCAATGGAGGCAAAGCTTACCAGGTTTTCACCTGCTGGGCCGATTGCAAGTACTTTAAACTGACTGTCTTTTAACTCTTCCTTAATTAATTGCTGGGTCTGCCAAGTAGTAGTACCCCAAAGATGTCCGGCATCTCTTAACTCAACTACATCATCCTTAATCATTAAATAGACAGGTTTGGGAGATTTACCCTTTAATATAATTCCATCATATCCAGCATATTTTAATTCCGGACCCCACTGGGCACCAGTCACAGAAAAGCCAATGGTGTTGCCCGTTAATGGAGATTTAAAAGTTAAACAAATATGGGCTCCGCCGGGGATTACACCAGTCAGTGGCCCGGTCAGGATATACATTTCTGCCTCAGGTGTAAGGGGATTGGCTCCCTGCTTTGTTCTCTCCCAAAGCAAGCGGGTACCCAATCCACGTCCGCCGATATATTCACGAACCCACTTATGTGGTAATTCGATTACTTCGATTATATTTTCTGATAAATCAATTTCTAGGATTCTCAAACTTAACTGTTTCATATAATCACCCATCACTTTATTTCTTCCCGTCCAAACACTTTTACTGCTAATTCTCGGGCAATTTCATATGCATTACGATTTAAATGTCTGCTTTCAAAACAGGGATCAAGATTATAGCTTAAGGCCTGTGGTCCGCAGGCGGTAACACATACAGGATTTCCGCCACATAAGTCGCAGAACAGAGGTGTTCCTCTTTTAGGATGGTAACTAACGGCCTCCCCCGGACAAGCCCGAAAACATCTCTGACATTGAAGACCTTGTTCCCTTAAGCATTTCTCCTCATTGATCAAAACAACTCCACTTTCTGGATCATAGCTTAAAGCCTTTACCTTTTCTGGACAAGCGGCAACACAGGGATGATCAGAGCACTGATGACAGGCTACCGGAATATCTAAAGGACCCAGTCCAATCTGTACCACTTTAATCCTTGCTGCTTCCGGCCATATTTGTTTTTCTTTATTAATGGCACATGCCATTTGGCAGGCTTTACATCCTGTGCATTTATCATATCGTATATCGAGTCTGCCTAGCATGAAATAATTCCCCTTTTTTAGTATTTAGAGGGCTGGTTACACCAGCCCCCAAGGCCTAATTACTTAATATCAGCAAGTGCTTTTGCCAAGGTTCCTTTAATTTTCTCAGCGGTAGCGGCAATTTCATCAACCTTTTGTTGAAGTCTTTCACCCTCCATAAATGTAATCGGGTTATTTGCTTTTGCTGCTTTGTCTATTAATTCAGGATCGGCCAAAGCTTTGGCAACAGCTGCTCTAAATTCCCTAGTTACTTCAGGATCCATTCCTGGAGGCCCAAAGAAACTGCGGTGAACTTCAAGCATATTTGTTATTACTTTCATAAAATTTTGCCCTTCACCAGTTGTTACTTCTAATGCTGTCGGTACATCGGGGTATTCAGCAACTCTCTCAGGTGCAAACATTAATAAAGGTTTTTTATCACCAGCTTTGATCATAGGATCAGCATCGCCTAAAGCAGTGATATGTCCATCACCTTCACCTTTTATTACAGCTAAAGCAGTATCAGCGTTACCTTCATAACCAGTAATCTGGTTAAGTTCAAATCCCATTGACTCAGCCATCACAGCAGCTGTAAAGAAGTCCTCATCCATCCCTTGAGATGGGAATTTTATGGGTCTGCCAGCCTTAGCTAGATCTTCAATACTATTAAATTCTGATTTTCCGCCTACTGCAAAAACCCTAGGTTCTGTTGCAGCACGACCTAAGTAAGTAAACTTAGTAGCTTCAAATTGTACACCTTCAGAGCCGGATAATTCAGCCAAAAGAACTGACGGGAAACTAGTAAAAGCAAATGTTAAACCATCTGGCTTAGACTGCCATAACTGGTTAATACCAATAACTCCACCGGCACCAACAATGTTTTTCACAGTAATTTTAGCTCCGGGATAATGCTTTTCAATATAAGGAACAATCATTCTAGCGTAAGTATCCATACCTTTACCAGGAGTATTCGGAACAATCAGGGTTATATCTTTTTCTTTTACTTTTTCTTTTACTTGTTCTTTTACTTCTTCTTTTTGGGCAGGCTCTTGAGCTTTTTGTCCACAAGCTGTTACTAAAGACATGATTAATAGAATCGCAAAAATCAAAATTAAGCTTTTCTTTTTAAACATTGAACAAATCTCCCCTTTTTTAATTATTTATTATCAAAAGTTTTAAAACTAAGACTAATTACCTCCCCCCTACAGATATCAAAAAAATAATCACCTATAAAATTCCTTCTAAAATTCCTTTGTAAAAATGAACATTTAAAAATGTAACGAAGAGCAGATGTATAAACAGCAGTGTCCCTATGCCAAAAATTAAAGACTTAAACCACCTATCTTTATTAATTAGGCGGAAATAACCAGTCACGAAAACAAAAATAGCTGCTTCAATTCCAATAATCACTATTAGAGCCAAAAATACTGCTACAATTGTGAAAGCTACTAATTCTTTTTTGTCTAAACCTTCCTTCTTTTCACCCGATTTAGACTTTTTAGTATCCTTTGTACCAAACAATAGCTCACCGGCATCAATTGCCAAGTTTAATTTAGTATTTTTGGCATTTTGTAAATAAAGTTGTAGCGAGATTAAAATTGCTGAACCAATAGCTATTGGCATTGGAACTAGTCGAGCCCTAGGACCATAACCCATTGACACTATTGCTACACTAACAAAAAAGACAAGAAAAGCTATTGCTACCAAATTATTTGCAGTTCTCTTTGTCATTATTACTGCACCCCACTTTCGTCCACAGTCTGTTTTTTGGAAAAGAAAGAACGTATAAATGGGAAGAATAAGGTAGATAAAACAACAAGTAGCAAAATAAGTGTTACCGGCCTGGTTACAAAGAAAAGGTTTCCATAAAGTTTAATGGAAATATGCATATATCTTTCAAGCATTAACCCTAAAACCATACCAATTGCCATATCAGCCCTGGAATACTTGTATTTATCCATAATATATCCGATAAAACCAAAGATAACAGCAACCAATACATCACCAATACGACCTTTAATTGCATATGAACCCACTAAACAAACCGGAAGTAATACAGGAATCAGTATACTACTTGGCAAGGTGGTTATTTTTACTAAATGCTTTGCCAAAAGCAATCCACCTATTGTAGTCAGGATGTTTGCAACAACTATAATCCAAACTATAGAGAAAACCAAATCCATATGATTTTCAAGCATATCCCTACCCGGTGTAATCCCCATAACAATAAAAGCTGATAAAAGGATGGCCATACTTTCACCACCTGGAATACCAAAGCCCAAAGTAGGCACAAGTCCCCCACCTTCATTGGCTGCATTAGTAGCTTCAGGAGCAATGACTCCTTCAATATTCCCTGTACCAAAGGATTCTTTTGTTTTGGAAGTCTGAGCAGCCATACCATAAGCAGCAATCCCACCAATACTAGCCCCAACTCCTGGAAGCGCCCCAATAAAAAGACCTAGTAAACTTGATCTTAAGACCAGTTTCCAGTGTATGAATACATCCCGTACACCTGTCCAAACATTACCCATTTCACTAGTTTTTTGTTCTTTTACAATTGAGCCTCCGGTTATATATAATTTGATCATTTCTGATATAGCAAAGAGCCCAATAACTACAACAGCAAAATCAAGACCATCCATTAAAAATAACGTACCAAATGTATACCTTGAGGTTGCGCTTACTGGATCCATACCTACAAAAGAAAGTAGTAATCCAAAACCTGCTGCAGTTAATCCTTTTAAAAGAGAGCCACTACTAAATAATGCAATTACCGAAAGGCCCCATAATGCCATAACAAAGTATTCTGGAGGCCCTAATGCCATCATGATCGCCTTCATAAGTGGTAAGGTTAACGTAAGAAATATAGCACCAATAAGACCACCAATTAAAGAAGCCATTGCCGCAGCACCTAAAGCTCTGGCACCTTCACCCTTTTGGGTCATGGGATAGCCGTCAAAACATAACGCAATACTTTTGGATGCCCCTGGGATATTAAATAAGATACTGGTTATCGAGCTGCCAAAGATTGTCGCTACGTGTGCACCTAATAACATAGCCAGAGCAGCAACAGGGTCTAAGCTTAAACTAAAAGGAAGAATTAATGCCATAGCTGCAATACCGCCTAGCCCTGGCAATATTCCAATTAAAACACCAAATAAGACACCAATGGACATAAATAACATAGATGTAGGGTCAAGTAAAGCTTGCAATCCGTGCCACGATGCAGTTAACATCTAAATCACCTCACTTAGAAAAAAATTTTGAGAAAATTTAACCTTTATGTCTCAACTATAAAATATGATATATCATATATTGTATATTCAACAAGGTATAGCAAAATCCTCCTGCAAAAATAAATATTTAATTTAACATATAAATATTTCTTATCTAAACATTTTCTACCCTAAAGCAAATTTCCCTCTTTTTTGGCATAAACACGTCAAAAATAAACATTTTTTTGAAAGCAGCTGATAAAATATTAAAGCCGGGGCAATACATCTCACTTGTTGGAATATACATCTTGTGCTACCAAAGAACTTAGAATTCCCCCTTGCGTCCATAAATCTGATATATGATATATCGTATATGATATTATATTTTCGTCAAAATTCTTGCACTTCCTGCTTTTATTAATAACTTTATAATAAAAATTTATAAGGAATATACTACCAAAATATTACCCTTGCTTCTAAATTTATTTTCAGAATTTACTGTTCTTTTGAGAAGAGATAATTATATGCAGACTCAATTCTTTAGCAATCCAGGTGTTCATCAGTTCGTTGTTCCTACCGGTGTAAAGTCGTTAACTATCACAGCGATAGGAGCCGCAGGTGGCGAAGATATTGCCCTGCCCTACTTTATCAGGGTGGATGCGTTGCTTCAATTCAAGGGGATTTTTCGGTTGTCCCAGGAGAGGTTCTCGCGGTATTAGTTGGAGGTGGTGGATCTTTTGTCTGGTGCGGTACGGGTTCGGTATCTCCGGCCAATATACTGGTTGGCCGCAGATGGCGGCGGTGGTTGTTCGGATAATCAAAACGGTACAGACGCATCACTTCCTAGTATTCCTCCGAGGCACTGCAAGAGGCGGCGGCGGGTCACCTGTGATAAGACCAGTTCACCGTCTGCTCTTGCTTGAGTTGGAAAGAGGCTGCCAGTGCTGGAACTCAACTTCATAATCTTATCGAAAAAAGCATTAGAAGGTATACCAATTCATTCGAATTATGGAGCTAATTTAAATGAATGGGTATTCCAATTAATGGCCAATATAAGAAGGCAGCTAACAATGTTACAACAAAAGAAATGACTGTAAGCCAAACTCCTACCCAAATCATTTCTTTTACTGAATAAAACCCATATTCATAGGTAATAATTCCAGATGGTGATTGAGTTGGTAAAAAAACCGCGTTACCAGCAAACAACGATATCATGCCAACCCAAATCGGATTGATACCAACCCCTTGTCCTAGATGTAGCACCAGAGGCATGAATGTTGCAACAACCGCCATCAAATTCATCATACCTAATCTAATTAAAACCGTTAAGGCAAAAATTACAATTGCTAAAACTAGAGGGGAGAAGTTCCCACTATAACTCAAAACGAATTGAGTGGCTTCAGTAATAACATTCGTTTTTTGGAGCGCATCTGCGATAGTCAAACCTGACCCAAATAAAAGCATCACTCCCCAATTCACTTCTTTGGAAGCATCTTTCCAACTCATAAACCCTATCTTAGGGAGCATTAAAAGCAACGCTGCAATTAATTCAGTAGGGATTGAGGCAATATTTAAAATCCAAAAAGAAAGAAGGAAAATAAATATAATCAATACTTTTTTTTCAGTTAACGAAAGGGAACCCATTTCCTTCAGTTCATTTTCTATATACATTGTTCCACCAGGGAAACTTTCCATCTCTGGAGGGTAGAGACGTGTTAATATGAAATATATTGACACTGTAATGGTAAAGCTAACGGGAGCATTCGCTATTAACCAATTCATATAGGTAAATGAATAGTCTCCTATTTGTTGGAATAAACTAACAGCTAAAATTGATGTAGAAGAACCAAACATAGAACTAGTTCCAGTTATCAGGGAAAGATAGGCTAAAGCAATCATGATTGATTTTCCAATATTACTAGGGGCTGAAAGTTTAAATGCCGAAAACAGGCCCACAACCATACTTAGCATTAACATGGTCCTGCCCATAATGGCTGGGACTATAAATGTAAGTATATACATGTTAATGATAACTAGGAATAAAAAAGCACGAACATTTCCTTTAGCTAGTTTTAAAATATTAAAAGCTATACGACGTGCAAGGCCTGATTTTTTGATCGCAGCAATAAATATAAATAACCCCATTAATCTCCATAAAATAGTATCTCCCAATTGAGCGACTGCTTCATCATAGGGAAGAACTTTTAACAGGGGCATTAGTACAATAATAGCAATTGAAACTATAGTAGGGTCAAGGGCACCTGTAGCCCATAGAGTAGTTGCTGCCAGTAATATTGCCATTACTCGATATTGAGCGGGATCACCGCCAGTTAACCAAGGCAAGACAATGCCAAGCAATATAAATACTACAGCAATACCAAGCCCAATCGGGCTTTTTATTTTGTCATCATTTCTACCAGAATTATCTTTCTTAATCGAATTATCTGCTGACCGTGAATTATCTTTCACAATATTAGTAATCATATATTCAGTCTCCACTTCAAACTTCATATTATATGACAAGTTCTAACTCAACTTCCACTCTACGAAAGTTGAGTTAGACACATATTGGAAAGGCTTACCCTAACTTTTATTTCGCTTTCTTTTGCCAAAAGCTTTTATTGTTTGAAATTTTACCGTATCCCAATAAATCATCTAATTTAACCCACATTTTATTTAGAAAAGGTAGATTTAAGGAACTCCAATATGGGATTTCATGAATCAATCCCGAAGGTTTATTAAAGGGGCAAACGGTAATACACAAACCACAATTTGTTCCTGAACTTGCCCAGTAGGCACGGCATTTATCATGCTTCAAATTCCATTGATAAACACCTGGACTGCCGTAATCACCTTGTGGTGTAAAGGAAGGCCCGTTCATGGGTATTGCTTTAGGCGGACATGTCTCTGCACATTTTTCACAAGCGAGGCAAAACTCCCTTACTCCAAAAGTAATCGGCTTATCAGGAAGCACTGGCAAATCTGTAATAACCTTGGAGATCCGGGCACGAGGTCCGTACCACGGAGTAATTAGTTTTGCATTACGACCAAGTTCACCCAAACCAGCATCTACTGCCAAAGGAATATTCAAAGCTGTATCATTAGAACTGGCAATAGCATTGTAGCCTAGTGAACGGATACATTCAGCTAAACTAATTGCACTAAAAGCAATCTTGGAATAGGCCAATCTAGTGGAGGCCATTTCTGTCAAAGTTGGTCCGGTTTTCATACCATCATAATCCATCTCATGAATCAGGACAATGGCATATTTCATCTCCTTGGGAATGATACGGGTACCATCAGACATTTTAGTCGGAATATCAATGTTTTCAAATCCCGGCTCATCGGAAAATTTAATTGGATAAGAAGCTTTGGTTTCACTATCATACCAACTAGAATATACCCATTTACGATCCAATTTTGCAATCCCTACTTGATCAGATCCGTAGAAACGAGTAGCACCTTTTATGGTTTTGGTCATTTCTTCCGGACTTGCTTCCCATTTAACTCCCTTTTCGAAAGGTCCAAAAGTGAGTGGTGACCATGAGTTACCTCCCCGATCTGGATCATGCATGGGGAAATCAGTAACACTGAAAATACTGGCAGCACCAACGTAGTAAGCCCAATCGCGAATAGAAAATCCTTCTTTGCCTTCAGCTATATATTTACGGCGGTTGGCAGGATACTTCTTATTTAATGGCTGATATTCCGGATTCCATTTCACCTGTAAAGCCATGTTCTTCTCTTGCGGAAATCTCTCGTAATTTTCTTGTACATCATAAAGTTCCGCCGCAGTCTTATTAACCTTTCTAACTGCATTTAGAAAGCCATACCTTGTAGACATCATTTTCACCTCCGTCACTTTACCTTAAAGATTTCTAGAGTAAGCTTTTAAAAAAGGAGGCAACAAGCCCCAAGGCCAACTAGTTATCCGTAATTGAATCGATAGGATAATACTCTAACCGAGGAATAACTTTACCAACCACCCTTGAAAGAACTTAATTTGAAGAACATAACTAAAAAGAATATAAATACTTACTTCGGTCGCTAATGTTACAAGTAATGAAATATACCATTTCATCTTAGTAATAAGGATAAAAAAACCGAAGACAAACAAGAACATAGCCGGCAAGATACCAATTAGTAAGGTCATTACTAAATAAAGTACTATCATCGAAATCGCAGCTAATTCAGAGCCACCCTCAACTTTTTGAATCTTAACCTGCTCAGTCTTTTCTGGCCCCTTGACAGAATCTTTGCTTTTTCCACCAGTTAGGAGTTCAGCTGCATCTACATTTAAATTAATATTCTTTTTAAAATTCATAAAATATATTTGCAGGAGCATAATAAGTGCCGAGATAACATAAATCGGTACTGGCACCATTCGTGCTTTATAGGTGTAATCATACGATAAATAAATCATGGCAAGAAAGAAAAACAGGAATAGAAAAGCTACTAAATTTTCTTGTGCGCGTCTACTCATCAACTAACCCCCCAAAACTGCTTTTCGTTTGGCCATTATTCTGCGCGCAAACGGATAAATTACAGATAAAATAATTAGCACTGCAAATACAAGGGTTAAAGGTCTTTCAAGAAGGAATTTGCTTCCATATAGTGTGAGTGAAATCTGCATATATCTCTCGATCATCAATGCTAGCACCATACCAATAACCATATCAGCCCGCGAATAATTATATTTATCCATGTAATATCCAATAATACCAAAGACCATAGCAACCACAACATCAAGCATGCTTTTATTCATAGCATAAGCCCCGGAAACACAAACTGCCAGTATAATGGGAATTAGAAAATTACCGGGCAATGCTGTCATTCTAACTAAATATGGCGACATCATTAAGCCAAACCCTGTAGAGAAAACATTAGTTAGTACAATCAACCAAACCAAGTTGAATACTAAAGGTAGGTTATACTCCAACATTTCACGGCCCGGTTGAATCCCCAACATAACAAATGCAGCTAATAAAATAACCGCCACTTCTGATCCAGGTATACCAAAGGCTAAGGTAGGAATCAGGTGTCCACCTTCGCTGGAAGCATTGGTTGCTTCAGGAGCAATAACACCTTCTACAGCTCCTTTACCAAATCTCTCAGGTGTCTTGGAAGTCTGTACTGCAGCACCATAGGCAGCAATCGAGGCAACACTGGCACCAACACCAGGTAAAGCACCAATAAATACTCCTAGAAAACTTGCCTGTAATACTGTACGCCAATGCCTGAAGGCATCTTTAATTCCCTCAATAAGCCCACTTTTCGAATTAGCCAGACTTTGATCTCTTTCGACAATTGAGCCACCTTTAACATATAACTTAATCATCTGGGAAATAGCAAATAGACCCATGATCGCTACTGGAATATCAAAACCATCCACCAACTCACTGATACCAAAAGTATATCTAGCCGTTCCAGTAACAGGGTCCATACCAATGAAAGCGATAGCTAAACCGAAACCAGCTGCAACCAAACCTTTAAGAACTGATCCCTCACTGAAAATGGCTATAATAGTTAGCCCCCATATGGCCATCATAAAGTATTCCGGGGGGGCTAGAGCTAACATGACCATTTTCATGAGAGGTAAACTTACAGTTAAAACAAGTGCTCCAATAATTCCTCCAAGCAAAGAAGCCGTTGCTCCGGCAGCCAATGCTCTTACACCTTCACCCCTCTGGGTCATAGGAAAACCATCAAAGCAAACAACAACACTTTTGGAAGCTCCGGGGACATTAAAGAGAATACTAGTAATCGAACTACCAAAGATCGTTCCTGTATGGGCTCCGATTAATAGGGCAAATGCTTCAGGTGGACTCATACCGAAGGTAAAAGGCAGTAATAAGGCCATAGCAACAATCCCGCCTAAACCTGGAAGAAATCCAATAAGTAAACCAAAAGCTATGCCCAAAAACATAAATGTTAAACTAGATACACTAAATATGAGTAATAGTCCTTCTAAGGATGCTTGTAACAATCTATACTCTCCTTTCGGGTTTTAGTTAACAGTTGAATAGTTGTTAACATGGTGGGCAGGTATAAAAACCCGCCCACATTTTAATTATTTAATGCTTGCGGTAGCTTTATCAAAAGTAGGTTTTAAAACTTTAGCTCTTTCCACAATTTCAGGAATTAGCTTTTCCAGATCCTCACCAGGCATATATGCGGGATTTCCGCCAATTGCTTTCATCTTCTCGATAACTTCAGGGTTAGTTAATACTTTATCTAAAATCTCACGCCATGCATCTGTAGCTTCCTTACTCATGCCAGGAGGTCCCCAAAAAGACTCATAAAGATTATGTATAGTTACGATATCATTAATAGCCTGCTTTCCAGGGCCATCACCTACTACCTCAAGAACTGTTGGAATATCTTGATATCCTTCCCAGTCAACCCGCCCATCATTAAGGATCATGATAGGAACTGTATTTCCTTCCTTAACCAAAGGATGTGATCTCTCATAAGCAGCAAACAATCCATCTACAGTGCCTTGAACCTGAGACAGTTGGATTTCTCCTTCTGAGTCAAATCCTGAAACAACTTTAAAATCGACATCAAGTGAATCTAAAATAGTAGTCGCTGTATAAAAATCATCATCAAGACCCTGGGATGGGAATATAAATGGACGATCTAGGTTCTTCATATCTTCTGCATTTTTCATGCCGGATTTAACACCTACGGTAAAAAGTATAGGTCTATTAGCAACACGTGCCAACCAAGTTGATTTTGTTGGGTCCCACTCCACACCATCATTACCTGCAATATAGGAAAGGATATGTGTTGGAGCACTAGCCAACGTAATTGTTTCACCGGTAGGCTCCATGTTCCATATTTCATTCATGCCTACAACACCACCGCCGCCTTTTTTATCTACTACTAAGACATTCTTAGCACCAGAAGCTTCTTTAATATAAGGGGCAAGAGTACGAGTCATGGTGTCATGTGCACCACCTGGGGAATAAGGAACTAGAAGTGTAAGATTTTTACCTTCAAAATAAGGTTTTTCGATTTTTCCAGCAGATTTGTCAGCCTCATTTGGTGTACTACTGCATCCAGCGACTAAAACGAGTGTCGCTATTAATACTAAAACAAGCGCCATAACTAATTTTGATTTTCTACTCAATTTTCTTCCTCCTTTTTTTAACAATCAATTTATGTATTCTAACCTTTTATCCCGACTAGTCACTCACCTCCTTCAAATGTCGTCCCACCACCGACCCGCAGCCAGCAAAGACAAATCCCAAATAATGCAATATTTACTTGTGTTATTATTTAGAATATTAAAATATTTTAATCTTAAACGAAATGGCTTTATTAATTAATACATGATTCGATAATATATTCATTCAATTTTTCAGACTACCCCTTTAATACCAATGCGAGATTTTTACCCACATCCAAATGGTGGTAATAATATTACATAATCATTCTTCTCAAGTTTATAATCCATCTCTACTTCTTTACCGTTTACAACTATACATATATATGGCAGTCTTGTTTTCTCATTAAAGATTAAGTGTTTAAAATCTTCTCCATATCTATCTATCAGGAGAAAAAGCAGCTCTCGTATTGCGAGCCCTTCATCTATCCCAATAGAAATAGTATTGATACCCTTTTCAAAGATGGATGGTCCCACATACTTAACAGCAACCTGCAATTTGTCACCCCCGCACAAAATCCAGTGCGTCCAAAGGACAAACTTGAGCACAAATCGGTTCTTTCCCTTTACATAAGTCACATTTAATGGGGGGATATCCCACATTTTTATAAATTCCATTAAATTTACATGCACTTACACACAAATACTCCCCGGAGCAAGTATCACATTTGCTTTGATCAATAACTATAACCTGTCTATCATTAACATCAATTGCATTTTGAGGACAAGCCTTAAGGCAATACTGCTGTTTGCACTGCAAGCAGTAATTAATTTTTATAATATAGTTTTCAATGAAGTTGGAATTAATCCTTATCGCTGATTTTTCTAAGTTATATTGCCCATAATTCTCCATAGAGCACATTAAACCGCAAAGATGACAGCTAGCGCATTTTTTGGTATCCGCCTTCAGAACAGATTTCATAAGACAATCCCTCCGATACCCAATCTCTCAAGGGTTTTCTGTGTCGGAATACCCTCAGCATCCCATCCTCTTGCTCGATAATATTCCTCGCGCATTACAAGAAAACCATCCCAAGAGATTAATCTTCCATCAGCATTTCCTTTTTTTATTGGTTCCTTATAAAACCGTTTCGGTAATACATCATCTCTGGCTGTTAGTCCACATTTCAAATTAAACACTCTAGCTAAAGTAAAAGCCCTTTCAGAAACTCGTATAGCCTCATCTTTATCAAATTCCATGCCGGTTATAAGAGTTATATACTCAGCATAGTCCTTTATTTTCAATTTATAGCGAGGAGGTACAAAGTCACAAATAATCAGGGAATGATAAAAAGCTCGAATATCTTCTTGTTCCTTCATAAATTCACCTTTACCTTGGTAAGCAAAGCGGAATTCTTCATTCTCCTGTTCTTTTCTTGTAGGTCTCGCTCTTCGATGACAGCCTCCCCGATCTGCAACAGCATAACCCAATGCATAACCTGTAGAACCCCTAGGGTCATAACCGGGAAGCTCCATCCCTTTAACATGAATAGCTTTACCACTATCTAAGCCTAATTCTTCCGCTAATTTTTTAACACCCAAAGCCATATATTTACCAAAATCCCTATTATAAGCTATATCTTGCATAGCCCTTTCCACATTTTCACTGGAGCCCCATTTCAGCTCATAACCTAAATCATTTTTAGAAAGTTTCCCATCTTCCAAAGCTTCAACTACATAGGCTACGACATTCCCTGCTGAGACAGTGTCTAAGCCTAAGTCATCACAGAGCCAGTTAAAATAAAGGGTTTCAGTAGGGCCTACTTCAAGATTTGTACCAATTACAGATATAGTTTCATACTCAGGGCCACCTACCCTATGTTTTTGGTTATTGAAATCAACCGTAGCTGCTTTACCACAGGGCATTGAGCACCCAAAACAACCTAAATCTCGAACAACATAATTTTCCCTCAAATAATCCCTATTCATATTCGTCTCATATGCTTCGGTAATACCCTCGGTAAAGTTTTTTACCGGAACAATCCCAAAGTGTTGAGTAAGGTCTAAAGTACTCATTGTTCCATACTTTATTCTAAATTTAACTCCCGGGTCTTGATGGAATGTAGTTATTATTTCTAATGTTTTATCATAATGCTTTTTACTGTCTTGAAGAGAAATTTCCTGGTTACCAAAGACAACTAGCCCCTTGAGATTTTTAGAACCTAAAACTGCACCGACCCCACCTCTTCCAGCCTGATGGTAAAAGTCAGCATGCACAACGGCATAAGGTACTAAGTTTTCTCCTCCCGGTCCAATTACTGCTATAGAATACTTTGTCCCATATTTTTTACGCAATAGTTTTTCCGACTCAAAGCAGCCTTTTCCCCAAAATTCACTAGCATCATGTAAACAAACCTGATCATTGGTAATTTCTAAAAAAACTGGCTTCTCGCTTCTTCCTTTTATGATAATTCCGTCAACACCACTCATTTTTAGATAATGTCCTAAGCTTCCGCCAATTGTGCTGTCTAAATATCCACCAGTCAGAGGTGACCTTGTCGAAAAGATAGCTTTGCCTACACCAGGAGTAGCTGTTCCGGTAACAGGTCCTACGGATAAAACAACTTGGTTTTCTGCACTTAATGGATCATAATTGTAAAGTTCTTCATCGAGCAAAAATTGAGCATTAAAAGCTTTGCCACCTAAAAACTTTTCATAATAGTTCTCCGGAAATACAAATGTACTTATATCTGATTTAGTTAAATCAATTAACAAATATTTATTTCTAATACCATTTTTTATACTCAATGCCATCACCCCCGAGCCTTGTTAGAATAACTCAGATTATAAACCTTTTTCAAATCAACTTCGCCATTTATTTGTCCTAATTTACCCATTACCTTTACAACCTCATTTAAACCCGATTCATTAATAATTCCCTTTTCGTTAAAAATTTTATATTTTATGTACCTATCATAAGCTTTTTCAGCAATTTCCTCAGCCAGTCCCAGATTTCTTATTAATACTTTTATTGCTTCTGAACGATTTTGAGGATTATAAAACCAATCTACAGATTCAATATAGCCCGCAATGAAGTTAACCATAATTTCTTCATTTTCCATGGCCCAAGAGCTTTTAACAGCTGCAATGCGCCCCTGGTAATTGGGTATACAATCAAGATTACTTCCTAAGTTATTAAATCCTTTTAATTCCGCCTCAATGTCAGAAGGTGCATCGAGAAAGGTCCCATCAATTTCTCCGGCAATTAATGCTTTAAACCGCTTTCCACTACCACCCAATTCCACAAAAGTGTACTCCGAAGACAAAACATTGTTAGATTCTAATAATGCTTCTAGTAATAAAGCATACCCGGAATTTTTCCCATCGACACCCAGTTTTTTGCCTCTAAGGTCACAAAAAACCTTGATATTGGGGCTTGTGATTAAGTTATAAAAAGGAAGTGCTACCCCCATACAAATAAATAGTTCAGATTTGTTATTTACTACCCTTTTAACAATATGATCTGCAGCAGCAAACCCCAAATCATAAACTCCCTTTTCCATATCATCCAACTGTTGCTTTGAAGAATTTGTTATGTTCACTTCAACATCTATGCCATTTTTCGTAAAAATGTTTTTTTCCAAACCTATATAAATTGGCCAATTGCTTGCGGAATCAGAGATTATTGCTGTCTTTATTGTTTTCATTTTTAAGTTCCCCCCGCAATTCAATAAATTCTTTCAATTAAATTTATTTAAACATTTGTCATAATATATAATTTAACAAGTTTTCAGTTTTTCAGTTTTTCAGTTTTTTCCCGGTATATTAAATATCGTATATCATATATTATATATTTCGCTAAAAATTTCATAACTCCTTTATAAAAATAGGAAAAATGATATTATATCTGAATTTCTTTATATCAAGGTATTTCCTTTATTCCCATTAATTTAAACGGAAAAGGAACAGAGGTAGGCAATAAATACTCCATCTGCTCCATATAAAGGATGTATGATCTATAAAGATCTAAGCTTCTTTAGCTAACTCTTCTGGATATCTACCATTATGCCAATCCTCTACTTTTTTAATTAAATCCTCTATGCTACCGGTGATAACTACTCCCGCCTCTGCTAATTTTTCAAGTTTTGCAGAAGCTGAACCTACTCCTTTTTCAATGATGGCTCCAGCATGGCCCATTTTTTTTCCGGGAGGAGAATACCTGCCGGCGATAAAAGCAAAAACCTTTTTAGGATAATCTACTGATTTTAAGTATTCAGCTGCTTCTTCTTCCCGAGATCCACCAATTTCTCCAATTAATATGACAGCTTTAGTTTCTTCATCGTCTTTTAATAACTTTAATGCATCAGTAAAGCTTGTCCCGATAATGGGGTCACCACCAATGCCCATCACTAAATTGACACCAATACCTCGATACATTAAATTAGAAGCAGATTCATGACACAAGGTCCCGCTTCTGGAAACAACCGTAACCTTACCGCCATTTCCATAAAGAAATACAGGCATTACTCCAGCCTTAGCTTTTCCCGGTGCTATAATACCCATGGTGTTAGGTCCAATAACCCGTACCCCATTTCTCTTAGCCAAGGCCATAATACGCATAGTATCATGAACTGGTACATGTTCAGTTAAAATAAGTATAGTTGGTACCTTATTATCAATTGATTCAATAGCTGCCGCATAAACAAAGGGAGCAGGAACCATTATCATCGCTAAATCGACTTTGAACTTTTGAACTGCCTCTTTAACAGTATCATAGACAGGAACACCATGAATAACTGTACCCCCACGTCCCGGTGTAACACCTGCTACAACTTTTACACCATATTCCAGCATCTTTTGAGTATGATATGACCCTTGGGTTCCAGTCATACCCTGTACAATAACATTAGTGTTTTGATCAATAATAATGCTCATTTCTGCTACCCTCCCTTACATTTTGATCTTACTTAAAAGCAGTTTTATAGCTTCATCAGTAGTACCATGCTTAATAATTGGTATCTGAAGGTTTTCTAATACTGCCCAGCCTTCTTCTTGAGAATGCCCACGCATTTTAACGACAATTGGAACCTGGATATCAGCTTCCTGAAATGCTCTGTTAATACCTTTAGCCATAATTTCGCAGTTATTTATGCCACCAAAGACATTAATGATTATTCCCCTCATCCCTTCAGTTTTAAGCATTATCTTTAAGGACTCAGCCATACCTACTTCAGAAATCCCGCCTCCTAAGTCTAAAAAGGCCGCAGGAATTCCGCCATATTCAAAAACAGCATCCATAGTAGCCATAGATAAACCTGCACCTCCGGCTACTATTCCTACAAAACCCTCAGAACTAATGGAAACATAGGAAACTCCTGCTTTAGAAGCTTCAATTTCTAGTGGGTGACTGCTTAACTCCTGATAGCTTTGCAACTCTGGATGCCGATAAAGACTAGAATCATCAACAATTACTTTAGCATCTGCAGCTATTACATCACCTGCTTGAGTAATAACAAGGGGATTAATTTCCACTGTAAAAGCGTCAACTTTATAAAATAAATTCAACAGTTTACTTGCTACCGAAGCGGCTTTTAATAATTGTTTACCTCTAAGACCAACTTTGCCCCAAGCTTCCACCCACTTATGTTCAGGTGTATCCTTTTCTAAAGGGTCAACTTCCACTCTGATTATTGCCTCTGGACTACTTTCGGCAATCTGCTCTATATCTACTCCACCTTCTGCGGATATTAAGACAACCGGCTTCGCCTTATTTAAATCCAGAACAACACTGACATACAGCTCTTTTGCTATATCAAGTTTTTCTTCAACTAGTACCTTTTCTACCATTTCTCCATGATGATATTTACCAAATATATCTTGCGCCGAGGAGTAAGCCTCTTGGGATCCTTTGACCAGTTTAATTAAACCAGCTTTTCCCCGTCCCCCCGCGCGAACTTGGGCTTTTACAACGGAAGGTTTATTTATCTCTTCTGCAGCTTGCCTTGCCTCCTCAGGGTTAAAAGCCAATCTGTTTTGGGGAACGGGAATTCCCGCATCCCCTACTACCTTTTTTGCCTGATATTCATACAAATACATCTAACTACACCCCTCTGCGCCTAGCTCACTTATTAAGAATTTCCTTAGCCAATTCAACAAATTCTTCCTGGGTTAGAATGTTTTTCTTTTCAATACCCTTCAGTTTAGTTGCACCTACTATTTCTTGAATTTGTTCATCTGTGGCAGTTAAGCCAGCGGATTCGAGCTTCATAGCAACTGATTCCTTACCACTTTTCTTACCCATTACTATTTCAAGTTTTTGACCGACCAATTCGGGCAAGAAAGGGAAGATAGCCAAAGGACTGTTTTCGAGAACCTTCATCCCTAAACCTATTTCCCGAGTAAAAGGCAGATTACCAACAACTGACTTATTCTCAGCTAAACGCTTACCGCTCATTCTTTGAACTTCCTGAGACACCTCAAATAGTTTTTCTAGCTTAATATCAATATCAAAACCATATAAGGTTTTTAAGTTTAAGGCTAATTCTTCCAAAGCTGCATTACCAGTTCTTTCACCTAAACCATTAATACAGCCATGGACAACTTCAACACCTTCTTCAACTGCAGCCATTGTTGCTGCGGTTCCCATACCAAAGTCATTATGGGTATGTACTTCCAAAGGCAGGGAAACAATTTTCTTAACTTCCCTTACTAAGTAACGCATAGCAGAAGGTGTGCAGGAGCCGGTTGTATCAATGATAGCAACGCTATCTGGAGATGAATTCTCAGTAACATTTTTTAAGAATCTTTTCAAGAAAGGTAACTGAGCTCTTGTTGTATCAAAGGGAAAGAAATTTACAAAGAGCCCATTCTTCTTTGCATAATTTATAGAATTTATACACCTTTCGGTAAGCTCTTCTTCAGTCCAAGTAAATTGATGTTTCAACTTAGGATAACTACTGGGTACTTCCAGAACAATTCCGTCAACACCACAATCAATTGCTCTGTCGATGTCAGCCTGCATTGCTCTGGAAAATACCAAAATTTTTGAGTTTAAGTTCATTTTCACAATAGCTTTAATTGCCTCAGAATCTTCCTGAGAAACTGCTGGCATACCAGCTTCTATTCTATGAACACCTAAATCTGAGAGCATTTGCGCAATTCTCATTTTTTCTTCTTTTCTGAATACTACGCCTGGGGTTTGTTCCCCATCTCTTAAGGTTGCATCATGAAACTGTATTTTTTTAGGTAGCCTAAAGGTGCTTGTTACTTCATCATGAAAGTTATATTCACTAACCCACCATTTATCACCTATCCATTTTTCAACCATTATTATTCCTCCTCTTAAATTACCCGGTATAAAGGCTCCTGACCATTAAAGACTCTTATTACGTTTTCTGCACAGACCTCACTGATTTCAGCCATGGCTTCCTCAGTATAAGCACCCATATGTGGTGCAACTATAACATTATCTAAGGCTAATAACGGACTATCTACTGATGGCGGCTCAGAAGCAAAAACATCTAAAGCTGCTCCGGCAATCTCACCATTATTTAAAGAATTTAATAAAGCCGCCTCATCTATCACCCCACCCCGGGCACAATTAATGATATATGCTGTATTTTTCATCATTGCAAATTCTTGTGTGCTAACCATACCCCGAGTTTTCTCATTCAAGGGAACATGCAGCGAAGTAAAATCTGCTTCTTTTAAAACCTCTTGATAGTCAGACACCATTCGTACATTATATTTTTCTACAAATTCCTCATCTTTTTGAATATCAAAGGCAACAAATTTCATATCAAAGCTACTGGCTTTTTTAATTAAACCTTTACCTATTGCTCCCATACCTATTACGCCCAGAGTTTTCCCTTTTAACTCAACACCCATAACGGGCTGCCACTTTCCACTTCTAACAAATTTATCACTATAGGGAATTTTTCTAGCCAAAGCCAATATAAAAGAAAAGGCTAGGTCAGAAACAGCATTAGCATTTAAACCTGGCGCATTAGCGATAATCACATTTTTTTCCTTGGCGGCGTCTAAGTCAAAATTATCAGTGCCAGTACCATGCTTAGTAGCTATTTTTAGCATTGGTGCATTTTCTAAAACTTCACGGGTCACTTTGGAAAAACCAACAATCCAGCCTTGAGCATCCTGAACATAATGAATAAGCTTAGCAGGATTTTTAGCATTTTCCATAGGAATTCTGACCAGCTCATAGCCTTCATTTTCTAGCATTTCAACTGCTTTTAGAGAGTACTTACCAAAAGTAGGTGAAGTGCAAATAATTTTCGGTCTCATACTCATTACCTCTATTCACAAGCATATATTTTATAGGAAATGAGCAGACAGGCCAAATAACCTGTCCGCCTGTATATAACTACCCCTCAATCTCACTTACTTGAACAATTCTTCCTTCGTTCATAGACTTAACGGCGGCCAAAACAATAGCTACGTTATGGGCAGCTTCCTTAACGCCTATTTCTATATCTCCACCTTCAAGAACTGCGACAGCGAACTCTTCCATTTCATCCATGAGGTGATTACAAGTTGGAACTTCTACATTAGATGTTCTTAATTCTCTGTCATCTGGATCATCGCCCATTGATGCAAACTCTTGAATCTGCAAAGTGGTATGTTTATCAGTAACATCGGAATTACTCCACCATGTGAAATCCAGGTTATAGAATAAATTGGCTTTTGTTCCAAATACATTTACCGAGAAAACACCAGGACAAGCCCAGTTAGCAGCAATGTATGCCTGTTGGCCGCTTTCCAACTCACAGATAGTTTGAGTTACAGTTGCATTTTCTACTTCGGTATACATTGGCTTACCAAAACAGAATACTTTTTTAACCCTTCCTAGAAGATATTGAATATTATCAACTTGGTGTACCCCAAGCTGAGTCAAAGGACCACCAGGAGCCTGTGCAGGATTTCCTCTCCAGTTGCCAGGTTTAATTTCCAAACCCCTTTCATTAGAGAAGTTAACTTCTATTGTTGACACTTGACCTACAGCTCCACTATCAATTAACTCTTTCATTTTCCTCAAGCCGCCTAAGCGTCTGGCACTATGAAGAACAGTAAATTTTACACCAGTTTTAGTAATTGCTTCGTCAATTTTTTTTGCGTCTTCCATAGTAATGGAAATTGGTTTTTCTACACAAACATGCTTGCCGGCTAGGGCAGCCTGAACGATTATATCGGCATGAGCATCATTTGGCACTGTAACTATTACCGCATCAACATCTTCTCTGGCTAATAATGCTTCATAACTCTCCTCAGCACTACAACCATATTTAGCTGCAAACTTTTCTCTTTTCTCTTTATTCCTCGTAAAACAGGTAACTAACTCAATTTTGTCACTTTTTGTATAACTATCAGCCTGAATGTAAGCCCATCTTCCCAAACCTACAGCAGCAATTCTCAATTTATTACTCATTATTTCTCCTCCTTATTTGGGTATGTAATATCAGTACATAGAACTTGTGTTGCTTCCATATCGTTACTAGGGAAAAAACAAAGTATTTTCAAAGGTGTATTTGTAGTATTAAGGATCATATGTTTCTCCTGTTTAGGTATTAAAACTAAATCATTGGGATAAATTTTTTCTAAGTTTCCATTAAACCATACTTCCCCTTCCCCCTCTAGCACATAAATGGTTTCTTCTATATCCAAATGTATGTGAGGATTACGAGGTTCAGTGGAGCTAATAGGATTTACCTCCACCAATCTACAGGTTACACCCTGAGAATCTAAAACTTGAGCAGAAGCCAGTTCTGCAATTTTGCGATTCTGAGCCACTTTATATTGAATTTCGTTTAAGTTAATTTTTTTCATCTAGATCATTTCCATTTCCTTAAGTGTTTCCTGAACTGATGCCACAACATGGTCTGAAACTTTTTCCAAAAATATCTCAGCATTTTCTGGTGTACAGATTTCTAAATCTCCATACCAGCCTGTTGGGTACATTATTCTGATATCAGGAATTATCGGATAAGCTTCTCGACGTCTCCGTAATGCATCCATCTTTTTAGCTCTGTCCTTAGGAGAAGGATTGGTAGCTCTGTCTAAATGAACTAATTCAGGACGATAACCTTGTACAGGAAGAACCTCTAATGCACCACCATGGTTTAGTCCTACATCACTATAGAGCTTTTCTGCAATATAACAGGCTTGAGATATTATAAATATTACATTAGGATACTCCACCTGTAATCTGGCACAGATAGTATTAATTGCCCCAGTATTGCCTTCATGCCAGTTAACAACAATAATTTTATTGGCATTATGTTTAATTAGGCTGTCACAGATATCCTTAAAAACCTGCATAAACGTTTCCTGTGAAAAAGTAATTGAGCCCGCAAAACTCATATGAAAAGGTGTTACTCCCACATGGGGAAATGGTACAAGCAAACCTCCCATCTTGTCAGCTACTCTTTCGGCAATTGCTTCAATGGCATAGTAATCAGTTCCTAATGGTAAATGGGGACCATGTTGCTCAACACTACCTGTGGGAATAATTACCACTCCATGCTCTTTTAACTCTTTTTCTACTTCTGGCTGGGTTAATTCCAGCATTCTATTGCTCTTTTTCATTTATTTCACCCCCTTTAAAATTAAAAAGCTTTTATTTTGATATATCATATATCATATATTCGGTATTATAATAGTTTTTCCTTCTTTAATATTAAAAAATTTAACAAATTTTTTAATAAAAACTAAGAAGCCGGATAACTAAGTTCCCCGGCTTCACTTTAGATAATCATTTAATTTCAAAGGGATAATAACAGCGCCAATTGCGGGAGCCCCCCGGCATTAAAATACATCCGATCAAAGAGGTCATCAAAAGAACTTTTTGTACCCTAATTTTCAAAATAAAGGGGAGTTTTAGTAGTGGCTTTATTTTTCTTGAACATAATTTTAATTAAAACAAAGCATCAATAGAGTAAGGCCCAGCACCTAAAAAAATAAGCAATAGAAAAATACCCGCTAGGCTAAGGGGGAGATCAGCACTATTAAACCAGCGTTCTTCTTTGTATTTACAATAAGCCCCAACTAGCATTTCACCAACGAATAACAGGGCCAACCATCTGGTTAAAAATCCAACTAATAATAAAGGTGCGCCAATTAATTGACTTATTGATACGAAATAAGCCATAGCATAAGGATAAGGGATATTATGAACTTTAAATCTGTCACCCGAACCTCTATAACCTTGTCTTCCGTAACTTTTATGCCAGGCATGAACCCAGAATACCCACGCTAGAACTATTCTTAGAATCAATAAACTGATGTCAACTGCTCCTTGACCTAGATCAAAAAAGTTTATAAAAGTATTCATATAAACTGCCTCCAGTTAGACTTTGTTGTGCAATAACTTGAAACGACCTACCTATCTATATACTTTCCTGTTTGAGTGTATGGATTAGTGATATAAGAGATACTTTCTAATTTGCACTTGCCAAATCATACATTTTCAGATATATAATATATGATATGTCAAGAAATTCTACATAAGGAGGATAACTCCTTCTTTTATGAAATGACTAATTTTTATTAGTTTTCTGAATTTATGTAAAAAAGACCACTCTGTTTTTAATTTCTATTGAATACTTTTTTAAACAATCTAAAAATATTTTTTTTAACTCTTATCTATTAAAATCCTCGATAGTAAGTTGCTCAACATTTTTTTTGCGATTAGCCTTATTTTGATACATGTTGCTATCAGCCATCTCAATGAGTTTATCTACATTTATTTCTTCGTGATAATCATACTGTGCCAAACCATTACTAAACTGAATTGCATAATCCTTATCATCCTCTTTATTTACCTTAGAAAGATTATCTTTTATTCTCTGTAACATAATTTGAGCATTATCTAAGTTACAATCAGGGAAAATCAATAAAAATTCGTCGCCTCCGAGCCGACTGATAAAATCCGAATCTCTGACTGAGAATTCTAGCACAGTAGCAATAGTTACTAATAATTTATCACCTTCGCCATGTCCGAACCTATCATTAACTAGCTTGAGGTCATCAATATCTAGAAAACAGATGGTAAGAAACTGTTCATTTCTTTGAGATAGCTTTAGCATTTTCTCTAAGATCTCAAAGGCTGCCCTCCTATTAAAGACTCCTGTTAAATCATCGGTAATTGCCTGGTTCTCAAGCTCTTTCTCTCTTATTTTTAGCTCCCGGAAAATTAAGTCATAGGGTTTTTTGATACCCCTTTCGATAATAGCTTTATAAATGAGGAAAATAGATAGAATTTTAAAATAATGTCCTAGTAAATTTTGCCAATCTGTAAAGCTAAAATACATTGTGAAGGCTAATTCAGATATAATGTTAAAGATAATGGACCAAAATATGTATCTATATACCTTTGCATCAAAGGACCGTCTATTTTTTATTAATAAAAAAATGGTTATTATCAATATCAAACAAATAATATATTCACTAATAGTTTTAAAATTACTTAAACCTTGTTCTACATTATAGCAGGAAGGAAAGCTTTTGAAATAAAAAATTGATAGGAGAACTAAGATTACTATTAATGTATATATCGTAAATATATATCCGACTTTTATTCTTTTTTTCTTATAGACGAGAAGAACAAATGCTATTAATAGGGAAAAGCTTTGAATATATCTGGCTGCAACCCAAAGCTGGACTGAAGTGTCATTATTTGCACCAGCAATAATATTCATTCCTTCAAAGGTTACAATATGCAATAAATCAATACCGCCAATAAATAAATATGCAATCCCTAAGAAAAGTAGAAAGTCATTGTCAGCATAAGCTCGGGCATTCCAGGAAATCATATAGATGGAAAAGGCCACAACAATACTAAAAATTTCAGCTATGCTGTGAAACAGCTGGTAGTTATATAAATTGATTATGTATAAACTGACTAATAAGAATACTGCCAATATAACATTAAGTATTTTTCGTTTTATGTTTTCCATAAATTAGAATCACCACAATTCAAATTAAATCTAGAATAATGCCATTTTTTGTAATAATTCTACATCTATTATCTTAAACCCTTTTAAAGCATTTCCACTTGTTAAATTTAATAAGTTTTTTTAAAAACATTGTATAAGCCTATCTTAAAGTGAACATACTACTAACTGAACAACTCCTCTTATCTCCTCCACTCTATGGGTCCAGGAAAATCCTGGGCCTTTTTTTTAAAAAAAATACCCCATCATTTGATGAAGGCACTGAAAAAGTCTTGATTTTTATCATTGCTATGAAAGCTATCGTTGATTGTTTGTCATCCTGAGGGAGGAACGACCGAAGGATCTTAAAAATTCTTCACCAAGTAAGATCCTTCGTTATCGCTCAGGATGGCCGAAATGCTTTAGTTTATTGTGGTCTCTCATTTGATAGGGTATTACTACAATTAATAGCTAGGCTTCTACCTATTTTTACTTAATTCATAGGCAACATCAACAATCATATCTTCCTGACCGCCAACTGTTCGTCTTTGTCCCATTTCAAACAAAATATCTCTAGCATCAACACCAAATTTTTCAGCTGCTCGGAGAGCATGTAACAAGAAGCTGCCATAAACACCAGCATAACCGATAGTCAGGGAGTTTTTATCAATGACTATCGGCCGTTTCATTTTAGGAACAACTACATCATCAGCTACATCCATTATTTTATACAGATCTATTCCTGTTTCATAGCCTAGTTTGTGCAAAACCGCAACTAAAACCTCTATTTGCGTATTACCAGCACCAGCACCTAATCCTTTACAGGTGGCATCTACTACCTCGGCACCAGCCTCAATAGCAGCTAGAGTATTAGCTACAGCTAAGCCTAGATTATTATGGGCATGATGACCTATAGGTAAGCCGGTAGCTTCCTTGACAGCCTTAATCCTTTCAAAAACACCCTGGGGTGTTAATGCACCGGCAGAATCAGTAACATAAATGGTGTCTGCACCATAGCTTGCAAAAAGCATAGCCTGTTCTACTATTGTTTTCACATCAGCCATATGGGACATCATCAAGAAACCTACTGCTTCCATTCCTAAATCCTTTGCTAATTTAATATGTTGTTCACCCACATCAGCTTCAGTTACATGGGTGGCAACACGGGCTACCTTTGCACCATATTTTGAAGCTGCTTCCAATTCCTTTTTAGTACCAATACCGGGTAATAACAATACATCCAGTTTAGCGTTTTTTAGTACTTTGGAAACGGCAGTTACATAGTCTTCATCAGAATAAGCTGAAAAGCCATATTGAAAAGAAGAACCTCCTAATCCATCACCATGACCTATCTCAATGGTATCAACACCAGCCTCATCAAGGCTTTTAGCAATTTCAGCCATATCCTCAGGTGAAAATTGATGGCTGACTGCGTGCATACCATCTCTTAATGTAGTATCAATTATTCTAATCTTTCTCCCCATTTAATTCCCCTCCTTGGCTTCAAGTAAGCTTTGTGCAATTTTTTCACCGGCCGCGGCCGCTGCCGCTGTCATGATATCCAGGTTTCCTGCGTATTTGGGAAGATAATGGCCTGCTCCTTCAATTTCCAGCATAACAGTTACCTTATCACCCTCAATTATTGGCGGTACCTTCAACTGATAACCTGGCACATACTGTTTAACTTTCTCAACCATTTCTAAAACAGCTCTCGTTATTTCCTTTTCATCGGGATTAGCTACTCGGGTATAGATAGTATCCCGCATCATAATAGGAGGCTCAGCTGGATTTAAGATGATAATTGCTTTCCCTTTATCAGCTCCCCCAACCTCAACTAACCCACGGGCCGTTGTTTGGGTAAATTCATCAATATTCTGTCTAGTACCAGGTCCTGCACTTTTACTAGAGATTGTTGCTACTATTTCGGCATACTTAACATCAGCTACTTTGTTAATTGCAGCTACGATAGGTATGGTAGCCTGACCACCACAGGTTACTAAGTTAACATTTGGACTTTTTAGATGTTCTTCTAAATTTACTACAGGAACCACATAGGGTCCAACTGCTGCCGGTGTTAGGTCAATAGCAATCTTGTTATTCTCTTTTAATAATGGAGCATGCAATAAATGAGGTCTTGCCCCAGTTGCATCAAAAACAATTTTGATTTCTTCATTAGCAAGAATTGCATCAATACCCTCATGGGAAGTCTTGAAGCCATTTTCTCGAGCCAGCTTCAATCCTTCAGATTCTGGAATAATTCCTACAACCATATCCAGCTCAATGTACTTTCGATTCATCAGTTTATACATCAGGTCTATTCCGATATTACCGGGTCCAATGATGGCTGCCTTAATTTTGTTTGTCATAAAAAACCTCCTAAATTTTTCTGGCCCTATTCCATATATCCCAATTTACGGGAAATTTCCAGAGCGGAGTATTTGACCGGTAGAATCAATTCTTTCATTCGTTTAATTTCCATTCTCATTGATGGTCCAGACAAGCTAATAGCTGCCACCACTTGGCCTTTATGATTTTTAATAGGTGCGGCTACACACTTTAAGCCTGTCTCAATTTCCTCTAAGTCAAAAGCAAACCCTTGTTCCCTAATCTTTTGTACCTCACTACGCAATTTATCTTCTTCAGTAATAGTATTGGGTGTAAATGGTATAAGGCCTTTATTAATTACAGACTTTAATGTATCTTCGGGTAAAAATGCTAATAAGCATTTGCCAACACCAGTACAATACATAGGCAATCGCGTGCCTACCTGGGATAAAATCCGGATAGCACTAGTGCTTTCCTTTTTATCGATATAGATAACCTCATCATGATCACATACCACTAGATGTACAGTTTCACCATAGCTATCTACTAGCTGAGAAATAATAGGTGCAGCAATTCCCCTTAAATCCATTCCTTCTTCAACCAGATTGCCAAGCTCAAAGAGTTTTAAACCCAGCCTATATTTGCCGTTTTCTCGGTTCTGTTCTAAATAGCCTCTCTGTTCCAGGGTTGCTAATAAACCAAAAACTGTACTTTTATGCAAATCTACATTATTAGCAATTTCTGTAACTCCTAGTTCCTTATTTTTTCGAGAAAAGGCCTCTAAGATTTGCAGAGCTCTATCAACAGACTGAATAAAATTGGATTTAGCTTTAGTTACCATCAAAAGCCCCCGTCCTGCATAGTCGTATCGTGTTTAGGTACAATACTGTATTCAACCCTTTAAAGGCAAATTCCTGCAAAAAAAGAAAAACCTTTTCAGGTTTCTTAATTTTTTTATTCCTAAAATAATTAAAGCTCAGTACAATTTTAATTATTTATTAAATAATCCTGGCCATTTCCTTAAGATCTTCAATGGTTGATGTCAGCTCTTCTATATATGCAGCAATTTCCTGGGTAGCTGCTGTCTGTTTATCACTGACTGAGGTGGAGTTACTTATGATTTGACCAACCTCCGTTATGGCAGCACCAATATTAATTAATGTGGCACCTACCTGATTGACGGAACTGGCACTATTTTCTGAAAGCTTCCTAATTTCATCGGCAACAATGGAAAAGCCTTTACCATGCTCACCCGCCCGCGCCGCTTCAATAGCCGCATTTAATCCTAAAAGCTTGGTCTTATTTGCAATGGATTTTATCAGTGCGAGTATCTCATCAGACTGTTTCAATTCCTGAATGGAATTATCTAAGCTACTATTAAGGGTTAAATTGATATTAGATACCTCTTCTGCTCCCGCTGCAATTTCCTGAATATTATTATTTACCTTATTCAGTGCATCCAATATATCATGAATTGTGTCTTCTAACTTCTTTTGATTATCCAGACTAGTTGCCATAGCTACTGCACCTATAACTTGGTCTCTTTCGTCAAAAACAGGAATAGAAACTGCCTTAAATGGAACCCCATAGACTTCTTTAGGCACCTCTAAAAGGACTGGTTTTTTATCATTTATTGACCTCGCAACAGAGCCACCTCCAGTAATAAAATCACCGGGTTTTTCCTTAGTATCTAAGGTTCTTCCAGCCTGATAGGCCAGTACCTTCTCTGTATCATAGACGGCAAAACCCACATCCAATAAGACCAAGTCATTAAGATGTGGTGTAATCTTAACAAAAGCCTGCAGTAGATCACTGCCTATAAATTTATCCATTTCATCACCCTCAAAATTTATTATCTTCATCCTTAGTTTGACAAAAATTAGTTATTTCCTGCAGAAAATTTCTGTATTATGTATAACTTTGTCTTTTTAAGTTGATTATTGATAACGAATTTTGATATATGGTTTTAGCTGGTAATAGAGGTCTTTTGACATTGTTTTTACCTCTAAACGGTACTTGCGATTCAAATTAAGAATTAAATACAGGGCTCTGTTATCAACTCCAACATCAAGACCTTCCATGGAGTATTCTTTAAGTTTTTTGGATAAGGCAAGCTTTAGCTTAAGCTTTTTGCCCTCAATTATTACTATTTCAGGATAATATAAATTACTTACTAACCCAACTAATAGGAATAATACTGAAAAATACCTGATAGAAGCCAAGTTCTCAATAAAAAACCCCGATGCCAAGGCTATCCCCAGTGGGATAAAAAGTCTGACAAGATTAACAAATTTTTTATTAACATAATACATAAAATCACCCCTTTAGTTTCGGATTAATGTGATTAGTGATTTCATTTTATTGATAATTATAGAAATCGTAGGGGCGCGCATTGCGCGTCCGTTCCTTTTTTTTCTCATCATTGTTCTTGGATATGTTTAGACATAATCACATATTATTCAACGAAAAAACATCACAAATATGAGTTTTATTTAAAATTGTATTATCTAATTTTCTGTAGCACCGCGGACGCGCATTGCGCGCCCCTACACTCGCCCACTTGTTTACGCTACTGGTGCACTTTTTTTAGCAAATTTCTCATATTCCTTTGTGTCTACGATTTCCTTTAAATGCTGTACTAGCTTCCAAATTTCATGGAAGGATACATACAGGGGTACCGGTGCTAATCTTATAACATTGGGATATCTAAAGTCGGGCATGACTCCCCTCTTTTTCAATGCCGCATTAATTCTCAAAGCCTCATCATGTTCAAGTGCGACATGACCACCTCTGCGCTCCGGTTGCCGTGGAGTACCGATTTTGTACCCATATTTTTCTTCTGGCAGCAGTTCATCAATAAGATAGATAAGGTACGATGTAGCCTTTAATGACTTTACTCGTAGATGTTCAATACCCGCCTCTTCGTACATACGCAGAGACCCTTCCAAAGGTGCACTGCTCAACATATTTATCGTTCCAATCTGCCAGGCACCGGCACTTTCTGCTCTTTCAAATTCCGGCACCATGTCAAATTGTTTATCTTTGCGGTAACCCCACCAACCAGCTAAGCCAATCTCCTTAGCAAAATGCTTTTTATTAACATAAAGACCTGCCGTCCCACCTGGCCCATTATTAAGATATTTATAATTACACCAAAAGGCAAAATCCACATCCCATTGAGAAAAGTAGTGGGGAACAGCACCTACGGAATGAGAACAATCAAAACCGATTGCAATTCCTCGATTATGGGCTTCCTTGGTTAGAAGGGCCATATCCAAAAGCTGGCCACTGCGATAAAGAACTCCCGGCAAGATAATAAGGGCAACATCCTCGGTCATTTTGCTAATAATATCTTCTTCCTCTAATAATCTGCCATCTCTACTCTTTACAAATACCAGATTTTCGTCAGGATCTAAGCCATGTATGCGTAACTGGCTTTTTAAGGCATAAATATCAGACGGAAAGTTAAGCTCATCGGCCAAAATCTTATTTCTTTCTGATGTTGGCTGAAAAAAGGTAGCTACCAAATTATGCAAATTTACAGTTGTACTGCCGGTAACTATTACTTCATAAGGTTCAGCACCCACTAAAGGAGCCTGAATTTTCCCCAATTCTTCTCCATAATAAAAACCAAGGTATCTCACCTTTTAACCAACCATTTATACCTAATGTCTTCCACTCATTTACGACTCTTAGTAAAGACTTTTCCGCATCCTTTGATAATAAGCCCAAGGAGTTACCATCCATATATATTTCTTTGGGATTTTTATAAAACCTTTGGGCAAAATCCTTTAAAATATCTTCATTGTCTAATTGAAAAGAATATTCCTCAGTATTCCTAAATGCCTGCACATCAACACCTCCTAACACTGATATCCACTAAAGGAAAAAGCACCTAAAAGGTGCGTTAATTTGCTTTCTCTAAAATTTTGTCTTTCTTTAGCTCATTATTATACCTTCTCGCTGCAATTAATCCCAGCATAGAATACCCTAGGACAAAAGGGACTAAAACATACCATGAGGTTGCATATGCAACAGCTATAATAGCTAAAAGCTCTACTAATGCCCTAATAGGAGTTTTTTGACCTAAATATACAAAGGCAAAGGGTCCTGCCAGCCAACCTATTACTCCGGCAATTACAAAGTCTTTTTCCTTCAATTATCTCACCCCATAGAATTTAATCATCAACAACTCTTATTTCTACAAAGGGAAGGGAAAATCCTTTATAATTGTGAAAGAGTGGGAAAGACTTATTTAAGTGCGCAAAAGATGCGAATATTATCTTTTTCAAACTTCTCTGGTATTTCCGGCTGTTCATAATCAGCTTTAATACTTCCCGATTGGCACTTAGGACAAAGCAGTTTCGGTTTCTTATCTTTTGTAACCTCTAAAACAAATTTCTCTGAACAGTCTACACATTTATAGTTGTATTTAGCCAATCTACTCACCTCCAAATATATTGCTATGAAAGCTATTGATAGTAGCTGTGTCATCCTGAGGGAGGAACGACCGAAGGATCTTAAGATTCCTCACTACGCAAGATCCTTCGCTATCGCTCAGGACGACGGGAATGCTTTCGTTTACCGTGGTGCGTGCAACGCGTGATAATTGCTAGTGACTGGTCCCTCGCTATTGAGTTTAACTTACTCCCTGATTCCCCGCTTACTTAATTCTACTAAAGCACAGCCTTGAAATGCTTGAATATTATTATCTTTACAATATTCTAAGATTTCTTCACTTTCTGCCCCCGGCTGAATCAGGACCTTATCAATCCCAACTTCATGGGCTTCTTTCATCACATTAATCCCTACTTTAGGATGGATAACTAGATCAATAACATCGATCTTTTCCTTAACATCCTTTAACGACTTATACACCTGATCACTGTTTGATCGCGGATTTACCTTAGTTACATTATAATTTCCTTTTTCAAGTCGCCTCACAATCTTATAAGCATACTTTTCTTCATTTAAAACATCACCCACAACTGCCCAATTCTTAAACTCCATCATTTGTTCACCAGTCATTTAATCCACTCCCTTCGTTTCTTAAATGGCTAACGCCATTTGTGCTACAGTATAATGCATAGGTTAAGGTTTCGCTTCGCTAGGTTGAGGTTGAGATAAAAACTAAAAATATTTACTTAATCTTAATCTTAACCTTAACCTCAACCTCAACCTTAACCTGCCCCATTTGGGGCATATTTAGAAGCAATCGCTTCCGCTGCCATGATCCCATCTATCGCTGCTGATACTATACCGCCTGCATAACCTGCGCCCTCTCCTGTCGGATATAGTCCTTTAACATCTACCGCCTGATAATTCTCGTCTCTTTCAATCCTCACTGGAGATGAACTTCTGGTTTCTACTCCTGTCAAGACAGCATCTTTATCAGCAAACCCTAGTATTTTCTTATCAAAATAGGATACAGCCTCTTTTAGAGTTTCCACTACAAAAGAAGGCAGACATTTTTTAAGTTCTACAAATGTTGTACCCGGTTTAAAGGAAGGTCTAACATTGTTTATCCCTGTTGAGGGAACATCCTGAAGAAAATCGCCTACAAGTTGAACGGGAGCTGAATAATTACTTCCTGCTAATTGAAAAGCCAACTCTTCCCATTTTCTTTGAAATGCGATACCTGCTAAGGGGTGTTTTTCCTCAAAATCACTAGGCTCAACACCTACTAGTAAGGCACTGTTAGCATTTGCACCATCCCTGGCAAAATAACTCATACCATTTGTAACAACTCTATTTTTTTCTGATGAAGCATTGACAACATACCCACCCGGGCACATACAAAAGGTATAACACCCCCTGCCGGTTGAAGCATGATAAACCAGCTTATAATCTGCTGCGCCTAGATTTTCATGACCAGCTAATTCGCCGTATTGGACCCCATCTATTACTGCTTGAGGATGTTCAACTCTAACCCCAATAGCAAAAGCCTTAGGACTTAGCTTTACTCCTTTGTTATTCAGCATCTCAAATGTGTCCCGAGCACTATGGCCAACTGCCAAAATAACAACATCTGCACTAAGAGCTTCATGACCATTGATAATAACTCCTCTAACCTGCTGATCTCCAATAATTAACTCTGTGACCTTAGAATTAAATCTGACTTCTCCCCCTAGTTCAATAATTTTTTGGCGGAGATTTTTCACTACTGTTTTTAAACTGTCAGTTCCGATATGGGGTTTATAGGAATACAAAATTTCTTCCGGAGCGCCGTGATTGACTAATTCCTCAAGTATTTTGCGACACCTAAGATTTTTAATTAAAGTAGTCAGCTTGCCATCGGAAAAAGTACCTGCTCCACCTTCTCCAAACTGCACATTTGATTCTTCATCTAAGATTCCTTTTGCCCAGAATTCATCTACAGCTTTGGTTCTGGCATCAACATCCTGACCCCGTTCCAGCAAAATAGGTCGATAACCCATCTGGGCTAAGATTAAGCCGCAAAATAATCCTGCAGGACCAGTACCAACAACAACTGGTCTATGTACCAATTTCCCCTTACCACTTTGAACATATGTATACGATAGGTCCGGGGTAGTAATGACCTTGTTTTTATTTTTTTCGAGGACCTGAGCTTCATTTTTTACTTCAACATCTATTGAATAGACAAAGTACACCCTCCCTGCCTTTCTAGCATCAATCGATTGCTTAAAAATTTTATAGTTGACTATGTCATTAAAAGGAATATTCAAATATCTCATAATTTCCTTTTCGATTGCTTCCTTCTGATTTTTCGTAATAGAAATTTTTATACCTGAAATTCTCAGCATGTTAACAACTCCTGTATAGTTAGTTACTGGTGACTGGTAGGGGTTTTAGTGGCATTTTGTTGGGCTCGTGCCCAGTGATCAGTGTCCAGTACCAGAAAAAGATTGGACGATGGACTATAGACTATGGACTATAGACTATCGACGATATACTATGTCTTATGTCATCTTTCTGCCTATTAATACTACCCTAATTTACCATATTACGTCTATGCCTGTTTCATATGTATTGTCGTAGGGAACGACGCCCTCGTTGTTCCATTTGCTAATGCCTAAGCAGAACGGTGAGACACCGTTCCCTACACGACATCTTGGAAAACGATTTTTCTCGCCCACTTTCAAACTCGCCCACTCACCCACTTTTATTATTACCCTCCGAGGGTCACATCTTGTTCCTGATACCACTCCAACGCTCGGTAAAATTGCTCCGGCTCAAAATCTGGCCACAGCTCATCAAGTATGAAAAAGTCAGCATAAATCGACTGTACAGGTAAAAATCCGCTCAACCTACGCCTCCCACCCCAGCGGACAATCAAATCAATCCGGGAAATATCAGATGAAGCAATACTTTTGATTAAATTATCGTAATTCCATTCACCCTCAAAGTTTTTATTTTTCAAAGTATAATTAAGATCCCAATTCCAGCCGTAGTTTACCAAAAAGTTAACTTTAATCAGCCCTCTACCAAATTTAACCCTTTGAGTAAAAGGCAGCAGTTCTTTGGGAAACATAGGGGATTCACTATTCCCTATTACTAATAATTCAGCATCCTTATTGGCAAGCTTCATCACAGCATCAACACAAGCCTTTTGGAAGGCTCGTGTTTGTTCTGTAGGACGCTTTGTATTATCCTGAGTAAAGCCGTAAAAGGTGATTTCATTAATACCTAATTCCAAGCAAATGTTGTATATATCAAAACCGGGATCTATGCCGAAATAATAACCAGCCTGTTTGGGTAAACCCTTACCTTGAGCCCATCTTCGATTTCCATCAGGTATAAAACCAATATGCTTTGGCACTCTTTTAAACTCCGGTATAATCATGATTCACATCCATTCTCCTAAATCTTTTCTCAGTAGTATTCCTCTTTTCTCCATTTTTATTACGCCCTCTGGGCTATTTAAAAATGAATTTGTCTATCGTCTATTCGTTTAGCATCTACTCGTTTGGGGTCTCATCATGTTGCACGCATCACGATAAACAAAAAACAATCCGTCATCCTGAGCGACAGCGAAGGATCTTGTGTAATGAAGAATATTTAGATCCTTCAGTCGTTCCTCCCTCAGGATGACAAGGCAATAACCAATAGTTTTTTTATAACAATGAAGATAATAAAAAAATCCCAGCCTGTAATTAAGCTAGGATTTTATTCTCTCACTATGGGAATATATAACTGCATTTCTACCCCTAACATACCCTAAAAGAGTAATGCCAAAATCCTGAGCTAGTTCCATCGCCCGCGATGTGGCTCCCGACATGGAAATGATAAAAGGTATTTGCATTTTTAATGCTTTATATATGATCTCCGACGAGATTCTGCCTGTTAAATAAAGGGCTGCACTGTAGGGTTTTTTGTTATTAAGCAGGCAGTAGCCCCATATTTTATCAACTGCATTATGACGGCCTACATCTTTTCTAATTACCAGTTCGCCATCTATTGCTAAGCCGGCGCTATGGACTCCACCAGTTCTACCCTCAATCAAAGATTCAGTCTGGAAAAGCTTTATATCGGATAATACCTTTTGAATAGAAAAATTTGGACTCGCTCCACTTAATATGTCCGCTCCTTCCTGTTCAGAGAAAGTGGTTCCCTGACCACAGCCAGAGGTTAAGGTTGCACGCAGTTTGATCTTTTCTACATCTTTTATTTGGTCTGCATAAACAAAAACGGTATTACCCTTTTCCCTTATATCTACTTCAAAGTAATCATTGTTAGTACAGATAAATCCCTCAGCAGTTAGAAACCCTAAAGCTAATTCATCAATATTAGCAGGTGAGCACAATAAGGAAATAATCTCAGCATTATTTAAAAAGAGTGTGACTTTTTCCTCCTGGGCAAGAAAGGCTGTTTCTTCCTTTAAACCATATCTCTCCGAATATTTATGCACATTTTTCTTGTCGAACATTATTACAGCTCCGTTCTATACAGTTCATCGCTAGTAGACCAAAGTCCATAGATAATCTTATTCCTTTTTATCCATGTATCCCTAAATGTTTGTGTTTTCTCCATTTTACATTCTACATTCTACATTCGTATCTATAGTCCATAGTCCATGCTAGACTCTTGAGCAGATGCATCCTATAATCTTCACTCTCAAGAGATGCATCCTCATATCTCAACCCAATAGCGGATTCCTCTATTTTCATATGTATATCATCTTCTTGGTCATACCACCATCAATAGTTAGGTTTGTCCCATTAATAAAGGAATTCTCCCCATTGGCTAAGAATAAGCAAGCCCTGGCAATATCCTCGGGCTTACCAACTCGATTAGAGAAATGCTGGCTATGTTCCATGGGGCTCAACCCTTCATAATTCTTTGTTTCAATCCAACCGGGGCTAATAGAGTTTACTGTAATATTATCTGGTGATAAAGATGCAGCGAGAGCATGAGTTAAAGCTATTATGCCTCCTTTAGAAGCAGCATAAGCCTCTGCATTAGGTTCTGACATAAACGCCCTTGTGGAAGCTATATTAATTATTGTTCCCCCGCCATTGCCAGCCATTGCTTTTGCTGCTGCCCGTGCACAGAGAAAATATCCTCGTAGGTTAATATTTATTATATCATCCCATTCTGCCAGGGAAAGCTCATATAATGATTTAAAGCGAGACACCCCGGCATTATTTATCAGTACATTTATTTTCCCCCAGGTTTGGACAATACTATTTATCAAATTATTTATATTTTCCTCATCCCTGACATCAGTAGGTATAAAAAGGGCTTCCCCTCCCTCTTTTCTAATCTTTTTAACCACATTTTCTCCCCGGCTTTCATCAATTTCCGCTGCTATCACTTTGTAGCCTTCCCTGGCAAAGAAAACCGCAGTGCTTTCACCAATGCCGCTCCCTGCGCCCGTGACAATTACTACCTTTCTTTCAGGCATTTTTTCTCCCCCCTCTCACAAATATTAATATAACATAGTTTCGTCTATTCGTGGATAGATACATAAGTAGGATTCGGCTATTAGGTTAATATCCCAGGATGCATTCTATGCATGTGAATCTTTAAGACTTTAAAGGGTGTGGACAAAAGTCCACACCCTTTAATTTAACAGCCTTGGGCCATTTTCTTATATATCTCGTATCTTTCATTTGCTGATTTCTCGGCTAGCTCAAATAATTCATCAGCAACTTCTGGGAAAGATTTTATTAGAGAAGCATAACGAACTTCACCTAAGAGAAAATCTTTAAAGCTGGCTGTGGGCTCTTTTGAATCAAGAATAAAGGGATTTTTACCTTCTTCCTTTAAGAGCGGATTATATCTCCATAAATGCCAGTATCCGCAGTCTACAGCCTTCTTCATTTCTTCCATAGTACTACCCATGCCTGCCTTAATACCATGGTTAATACATGGAGCATAAGCAATAACCAAGGACGGTCCGGGATATGCTTCTGCTTCAGCAAGTGCCTTTAAGGCTTGATTCATATTAGACCCCATAGCGATTTGAGCAACATAGACATATCCATAAGTGGTTGCAATCATTCCCAGGTCTTTCTTCTTGATCTTTTTACCTGAGGCAGCAAATTTAGCAACTGCAGCAACTGGAGTGGCCTTAGAGGACTGACCACCCGTATTAGAGTATACTTCTGTATCAAATACCAGAACGTTAATGTTTTCGCCGGTGGCTAATACATGATCTAAACCGCCGTAACCGATATCATATGCCCAGCCATCTCCACCAAAGATCCATTGCGACCTTTTAACTAAAAAGTCTTTTCTATTAGCAATTTCTTTTACTACTTTGTTGTCCTCTTTTTCCAGTAGAGGCAACATTCTAAATGCAGCAGCTTTAGAGGCTTTAGCATCATCGCTCCCTTCTAACCAGGCTTGGAAGGCTTCTTTTAATTCTGATGAAATATCTAGAGTTAAAGCTTCTTCCATTAAGAGAGCAATCTTTTCCCTGATTTTTTTAGTAGCCAGAGTCATACCTAAACCAAATTCGGCATTATCTTCAAACAAGGAGTTGGCCCAAGCAGGACCTTTACCTTCTTTATTAGTGCAATATGGAGTACTCGGTGCAGAACCACCCCAGATAGAGGAACAACCGGTAGCGTTAGCAATAAGCATTCTGTCACCAAATAATTGTGTTACAAGTTTTGCATAGGGTGTTTCACCACAGCCGGCACATGCTCCCGAGAACTCTAGGAGGGGTTGAGCAAACTGGCTGCCTTTAAGTGTCTCTAAATTCCAGAGATTATCCTTAATTGATACTTTATCAGCGGCATATTCCCAGTTAGCAGCTTGTTTTGCAACTTGTTCTTCCACAGGTTTCATTACCAAGGCTTTTTCCTTAGCAGGACAAACCTGTGCACAGCTCCCACAGCCGGTACAATCCAGCGGACTCACCTGAATACGGAATTGCAGACCATCTAATTGTTTGCCGATAGCCTTTTTACCAAAAAAGCCCTGTGGTGCATTTTTTGCTTCTGCTTCATCTAATAAGAAGGGTCTGATTGCTGCATGGGGGCAAACATAGGAACACTGGTTACATTGAATACAATTATCAATTTGCCACTCCGGAACATCAACGGCAATCATCCGTTTTTCGTAAGCTGCTGTGCCTTGAGGGAAGGCACCATCTTCTCTGCCTACGAAGGTACTTACCGGCAATTTATCACCCTGTTGAGCATTCATTGGTTCAACGACATTTTTAATAAAGTCAGGTACTTCTTTAGTGGCAGCAACTTCTTCTACCATTTTTGTCTGAGCCCAATGTGCCGGTATTTCTATTTTAACTAATGCTTCTGCACCTTTATCAACAGCAGAATAGTTCATCTGCACAATCTTTTCGCCTTTTTTACCATAGCTTTTCTCTATAGCATCTTTAATATATTTGACCGCATCAGCAAAAGGTACTACCTTAGCCAGCTTGAAAAAGGCAGACTGCATTACCATATTAATCCGACCGCCTAAACCTATCTCCTGAGCAATCTCCACAGCATTGATTGTGTAAAAATTAATGTTATTCTCGGCAATATACTTTTTCATGGCGGCTGGCAGCTTCTCATCAAGCTCCTCGGGCTTCCAGATACAGTTTAATATAAATGTGCCCCCTGGTTTTAAGCCTTCTAAAACTTCGTATTGATAAATATAGGAGGGTTTATGACATGCAATAAAATCAGCTGTATCAATTAGATATGTAGCTCTAATGGGCTTTTCACCAAAACGCAGGTGAGAAATCGTGACACCGCCTGATTTTTTGGAGTCATAAGCAAAATACCCTTGGGCGTACAAATCAGTATTATCTCCGATAATTTTAATTGCATCTTTATTAGCACCTACTGTACCATCAGAACCAAAGCCCCAGAATTTGCAGCGGGTAGTTCCTTTGCCGGCAGTGCTTATGTTTTCCTTAATCGGCAAACTTGTAAAAGTAACATCATCAACTATACCAATAGTAAATCCATCTTTTGGTGCTTCTACTTTTAGGTTATCAAAAACTGTTTTAAGTTGAGTTGGTGTGACATCCTTAGAACCTAAGCCATAACGGCCACCAACAATTAGGGGTGTATTTTCCCTACCGTAAAACAGTGAACGTACATCTAGGTATAATGGCTCACCTAAAGCACCCGGTTCTTTGCACCGGTCTAAGACTGCAATCTTTTTCACAGTCTTCGGTAAAACGTTAAAGAAGTATTTATCTGAGAAAGGTCTGTATAAATGTACTTTTAATACCCCTACCCTTTCGCCCGCAGCATTCAAATAGTCAACTGTTTCTTCTAATGCTTCACAGACAGAACCCATAGCTACAACTATATGCTCAGCATCAGGTGCCCCATAGTAGTTAAATGGAAGATATTCTCTTCCGGTTACTTTGCTGATTTCCCCCATGTAGTCAGCTACAGTATCTGCTACCGTTGAATAATAGGGATTAGCAGCTTCTTTAGCCTGGAAGAAGATATCCGGGTTTTGAGCTGTCCCTCTTAATACAGGGTGTTCCGGATTTAAAGCTCTGTCTCTAAAGGCTTTGATTGCATCGTGGTCAACCAAGTTATTGAAAACTTCATAATCAATAGCTTCTATCTTTTGGATTTCATGGGATGTCCTGAAACCATCAAAAAAGTGAACAAAGGGAACTCTGGATTTAATTGCTGCTAAATGGGCAATTCCACCTAAATCCATAGTTTCTTGCACGCTTCCTGAAGCCAACATAGCAAAACCCGTTTGTCGACAAGCCATAACATCGGAATGGTCACCAAAAATAGATAACGCATGTCCAGCAAGGGCCCTTGCAGTAACATGAAAAACGCCTGGCAGTAATTCACCGGCAATTTTATACATATTAGGGACCATTAATAGTAATCCCTGGGAAGCTGTATAGGTAGTAGTCAAAGCACCTGCTGCCAAAGAACCATGTACTGCACCAGCGGCACCACCTTCTGATTGCATTTCTGTAACTGTCACAGTCTGACCAAAAATGTTTTTCTTACCATTAGCACTCCACTCATCCACTAATTCAGCCATAGTGGAAGAAGGGGTAATGGGAAAGATAGCAGCCACATCAGTAAAGGCATATGAAACATATGCCGCAGCAGTGTTGCCATCCATGGTCTTCATAACTTTTTTCATTTATCCTCACTCCTTGGACTTTATATATGTATTATAATCCTAAAGACAATTATAAACTTCTTCTCTTCTTTTGTGAAGAATATGAGGATATTTTTAAATATTCAGATAAAGGGGGAAAGTTCTAAAGAGATTTCATGCTAATTTAGAAATTTGGGCAAATTCATAAGATACAAGGGCTTGACATAAAAACCTAGGTTAAGGTTTCGCTTCGCTAGGCTAAGGTTAAGAAAACAACATTTCAATTCAGATATTTAAGGTTATAATTAGATTGTTATTTCATAAAGGGGGAAATAAGACATGGGACAAGGAAAAAATAGAATTTGGGAAATAGACTTTTTGCGGGGAATTGCAATTATCTTAATGAGCTTATTTCATTTATTATATGATTTAAGTGAGTTTTATAATTTTGATATTGACTATACAGCAGGTATTGTAGATTTTATTGGTGCTACTTCAGCTCTCATGTTTATAACTCTCACCGGTATAAGCTCCTCCTTAAGCAGCAATAATCTAAGAAGGGGTCTGAAAATTCTCTTTTTCGCTTATCTTATTACTCTAATTTCATATTTCTTTGTTCCAAATACCTATATCAATTTCGGTATTCTTCACTTAATTGGGTTTAGCATAGTGCTCTACAGCCTTTTTAAAAGATTCAGGACCCTGGTATTAATCTTTTTAGGTCTATTAATTATTATTTTAGGAAATGTAATCGATAATATTACCTCTTCCACAAATCTTTTTACACCTTTTGGCCTTACTAGTGCTACTTATGCTTCTCTAGATTATTACCCTCTGCTTCCATATTTCGGGGTATTTCTTCTAGGAATGGCTCTGAAAAATATCTTCTATCTAAAAAAACAAAGTTTATTTAATTTTTCCCTTCCATCTAATAACCCTATCAGTTTATTAGGGCAGCATTCTTTGCTTATATATTTAATTCATCAGCCCATAATTTTAGCTGTACTTTTTTTTATGCATAAGGTGGGATTATTGTAGGGGCGCCCATTGGGCGTCAGCATTTATCCAAAATTTTCCCCGACGGACGCGCATTGCGCGCCCCTACAAGAAAAAGGGCTAGGCATTTGCCTAGCTCTTTTTCTTGCCCTGTCCATCAACATCAATTTCCCGTACATTTTCAAACATTTTATGGGGATTCTTAGGATCAAAATCCTTCCCGAATTCATATTTATCGGGTCCTTCCATGCTGAAAAAGCTTTTTTCCTTCTTTTCCTGCTTTTCCGGTTCTTTAACCATAAAAACACCTCCTATTAGTTACTAATAGTATTATGAACTCATCAGGAGGTTATTCTATATTTGTTTACTTTATTTTCATAGCGTCTTTTAACTTTATGGCACCTGTATAGAGCGCCTTACCCACTATCACACCTTCTATACCAACCGATGCCAATTCAGCAATTTGCTTTAAATCCTCTAGAGAAGATACCCCGCCGGAAATAATAACTTTAAGGCCTGTTTTTTCCGCTAATTCCTTGGCAACCTGAAGGTTAGGGCCCTTTAGAGAGCCATCACGGCGGGTATCATTAAAAACTACTCGCTCAACTCCTAGTTCCCTCAAGCTTTGAGCGGTCTGATTTATAGACCAATCAGTTGGCTGATTCCAACCTTCTACAGCTACCATATTATTTCTACCTTCGATACCAACAGCAACTTGGTCGCCAAATTCTTTACAGGCTTGTCCAATTAACTTAGGTTCCCGAGCTGCAATTGCCGACAAGACAACCCTAGAAGCACCTGCTTCTAAAACATCTTCAATATGTTTTAAAGTACGGATACCACCCGATACTTGCAAAGGCATTTTTACAAAGTTTACTATTTCTTTAATGACTTCCAGACTTTCCGGTTGACCTCTAAATGAACCGTCTAAGTCTGTAATGTGGAGCATACTTGCTCCTTGCTCCTTCCACCACCTGGCTACATCAATAGGGTCATAGTTATCTATTAATTCCTCCCAAGCATGCAAGGATAATAAATGAACAAACTTGCCACACCGTATATCCATGGCCGGTATGACCAACAAATCAACCAACTCCCTTATTTTTTATTCTCTTTTTTCAGTTTCTCCAAAATAAGCTTATACCCATCCGCCCCATAATTCAAGCATCTTTTTACCCTACTTATAGTTGCGGTACTGGCACCGGTTTCACTGGCAATATCAGTATAAGTATTTTCCTCTGCCAACATTTTTGCAACCTCTAGCCTTTGGGCTATAGACTTGAGTTCACTTACAGTACAGATATCCTCAAAAAACTGGTAGCACTCTTCCTCACTTTCCAAAAGTAAAATTGCCTCAAAGAGCTTATCAGTAAAGTCATCTTTTAATTTACTATTATACATATCCTTTTCCGCCTTTCTGGATATTAATAAGAAAGATATTCTTTATAACTGATAATAATCCCTCTATTTTTTAGTTGTTAGTTGTTAGTGGCTAGTCTATTGTCTATCGACTTTGGTCTATGGTCTATGGTCTATCTTTAATTTATAGTCTTAATCTAGCGAAGCGAAATCTTAATCTCAATCTTAATCTTAATCTCAATCTTAATACCTATTTTAATATAAAATAACTCCGCTGATTGCTGCTAAAACAATTAAAAGAATAGGATGAAGCTTAAATTTATAAACTCCAATAAAGGCCGCACCGGCAATAAGAATACTTATCCAATCCAAACCCATAAAACCAGTAGCAGATATAAGAACTGTCTTACCCACAAAGATGGCAGCTAATAATATTAAACTTACTACAACTGGCCTAATACCGTAGAGAAGACCCCGCATTACTGGATGGCTATTGAATTTATTGACTGCTTTTGAGAGCAATAATACTATAATAAAAGTTGGAAACACTACACCAATTGTACTTACAAGAGAACCATAAAAACCTGCGACCTTAAAACCTACAAAAGTTGCGGAATTTACTGCAATTGGCCCCGGAGTAGTTTCCGCAACAGCTATTATATCAATAAACTGCTGGGCAGTTAACCAATTATTTACTTCAATCTCTTTTTGGATAAGAGGGATCATTGCATATCCGCCGCCAAAGCTAAATAAACCAATCTTAACGAAGGAGAAAAATAATTGTAAATATACCACGTTAACCTTTACCCCCGCACTCATAGTTGACAATATATTTCATATATATAACATATCCAGCCGCCCCACCACCTATTATTGCTATAATGGGGTGAATATTAAAGATGATAAGAGCAAATAATGCTGCTACGGCTATAATAAGGGTCCAATGGTCAATAATACAAGGCCTATAGAGCTTGATGACCGCAGCCATAATTAAAGAAACAACTACTGCTCTTATACCCGTAAACATTTTTTCTAATAATTGATTATCCCCATATTTAATAAGCAAGCCAGCCAGACTCAAAATAATTAAAAATGACGGCAGCACAACACCTAAGGTTGCCGCTAATGCTCCCCTAAATCCAAAAATTCGATACCCAATAAAAGTTGATGCATTAACAGCAATGGCCCCCGGTACTGTCTGGGCTAATGCTAACAAATCCACAATATCCTCTTCTTTTACCCAGTTCTTGTTATAACAAACCTCAGTTTGGATTAAGGGAATCATAGCATAGCCCCCTCCAAAAGTAAAAGCACCTATCTTAAAAAATGTTATAAATAATTCCCATAAAATTCGCATAACGATATCTCCCTCAAATATATTCAGCTTATAATATTTTAGCGAATCAACATATTTCATACCTTGAAATTCTTTCCTCGTCCCACTCCATACCGAAGCCCGGCCTATCTGGTACTTTTACCATACCCTCAGTACATTCAAGTGGCTCTCTAAACAATGGGCTAGCCCAGGTCATCCATTCTAACCTTTCAGAACTATTTAATCCCGCCAAAAGGTGGGCAGCAAATTCAGGGAATAAGTGGACAGAAATCTTAACATTATAACTTTCTGTAAAACATACAATTCTTTTCCATCCTGAAATACCACCGGTTCTTTGTAAATCCGGAGTATAGATATCAGCTGCCTTAGCTTGTAGATAGGTTTGAAAAGAGCGTACGCCATACAAATTTTCGCCTGTGGTAATAGAAATTGGTAGTGACTTAATAAGTTCAATATAACCCTCTAGATTATTAGCATCAATGGGTTCCTCTAGCCAGTAGAGATCCAAAGAATTAAGCTCAGAGGCTATATCCTGAGTTTTTTTTACTGTCCATCCCTGATTAACATCACCTAGAATATCCACTTTCTCTCCCACGGCTTTTCGTATCTCCGTTAACACATTAATATCCTCTATTTGATTAATCCGACCTAACCTCATCTTCATAGCTTTAAAACCCTGCCCAGCGAAGTTTTCAGCTTGTTGTACAGCCTCTGCCGATGATACTAACCAAAGCCCCTGGCTAGCATAGGCTTCTATGGAAGTGCGATGACCGCCTAATAAACGATATACCGGTTGGCTCATGCTTTTGGCTAGAATATCCCATAAAGCTATATCTACCATAGATAAAGCAAAAGTTATAATGCCTTGATGCCCTAATAGCTTGGTAGTGTCCCACATTTTTTTCCATATCTTTTCAATAAACCGTGGTTCCTCATCTCTTATTACTGTTTTCAGAAATTCCAAACAAGCCCGTATGGCATTAGCACCAGGAACATGAAAGGCTTGAGCATATGAAATTCCTATAATTCCTTCATCGGTAACAACATCCAACAATACAAAAACAACTTCTTCCGATTGTCTAACACAAGAAACTACAGGATACTCAACAGGTATAGAAACAGTTCTGTGCTTTAAATCTATAATTTTCAAAGCCCAGTTCACTCCTTTCAGAAACATGTTATTTTCTTAAATAGCCTATTAATTAACTATCTTTATTTGGTTCGTGTGCCCACATAGCAGAAGGATTTGCATGCTCATACATCCAATATTTAAAACTAATGGACTCATCTACTTGCTTGTTGATTATTGGAGACCCTTTAATTCCTTTTGTCAAATCTTCAAGACGCAAATTGTATATCCAGGAATAATCAATACCATTACAGCGGCTTACTAAATAATTGAAAAACTTATATCTGCCTCTATCTTCACTCTTTTCGGCCAATTTACGCATTGACCATATATCACTTAGACCTGCACCAAAGAAATAGCTTTCTCCGCTTCCCACTTTATTTCGGGTTAATCCTACACTGCCATCTTTATAAAAGCCTATAGACTCACCATCATTATTCAATTCTAACACAAATCTTTTTCCATATGGTAAAATATCCACTACAAAATCACTCCTACATAAAAGGGCAGATTCTTGACAATTAGCTTCATTCATATTATTGATTCCAAATAAAAGGGCACGGTATTTTCTACATTCCTCTCCATTTGCAAGATAACTAAACCCCATAGGGTCAGTACAGACAATCAAACCGCCATTGGAAATATAGTTAAAAAGCATCTCACATAATTTTTCCTCTACAAATTCCGCAGCAGGTATAACTAGCATTTTGTAATCATTAAACGTTTTATCTCCATTTAAAATTTGATCATCGGAAACAAATCCTGACCATACACCGGCCTCTACTAATTCAATATATGCTGAAAATACTTTAGACCATCCTCCAATTAGGCAGCTGCCCATATTAACCAAAATCCCCACTTCAGGATTAGGTGGCAAAAAGCGCGGTGTCCGAGAAAGTTCATTAGCAATTTCTAATGATGTTTCCCAGCGCAGCTTCGGAAGAGTTGATTCATCAGGATTTCCATAGCATAAGCCACTATAACCGCAAGGATCATTTTGCACTGATTTAAAATCTTGTAACCAGATGTAATACCCCCAGCACCCCGCCTGTGCTGCTTGACTATACCATGCGCGGACAGTATCAGGTGTAGGTACTATTCTCATGCCTGCAGCAGCATTATTAATCCTTACGCTAACCATAGGATCTTTTCCTACCAAGTCTTTAATTAAGCGTGTTGCATATCGCGAATAGTGATTCCATCCAAATTTTGAGTCCAATAGACCCGGCCGGGTATTAGTTCCAGGATGGTCAAAGGTCTTGCCTAACATTACATAATCAGCAGGAGTATCAAACTCCACATTTGTAATAAATGTACCTTTATAATATTTTTTTATCATTTCACCCTTTAAGGTCACTAGTCTTGTCCATTTGCGATTAATCCACTTCCAAAAAACGATTCTCTTTGCCTTATCATAAGAACTAACTGATGAGCCCAATGGCAAATTAAATCCATGCTCTTCTCTAAATTCTTTATTAACTGCAGCAAAATCTTCTAAGCATTTTGTTATAAATGATGTTAGAGGACTATCATCAAACATTACTCCCAGTGTTATCCATAACTGCTCTGGATCATCAATGTAGTCTTCACCAGTAAATTGCCCTAATTTGGTAAGATATTTTTTTTGATATTCAAGCTCCTTTATATATGCTTTGCAAAATTCTTCTTCCTCATTTTTTAAATAATATAATTGCATCCCGTACCCAGGCGCATATATAGTATGTTTAAGCCCATATTTTTTACAGATTAAAGCGCTTTCCAGTTTATCAGTACCTGGAGCATCTGTATATTTAATACCACTATGAGAAAGTATTTTTCCTATTTCATCAGGAGAAAAAAAAGTGCCTCGAGTTGCGCCCCCTAGCCTAAACCCATAGTTTTCCTGTTCAGATTGAAAGGCTTCAATTTTCACAGGTATAGAAGTCTCCTTCATCTTAAAGTTATATGATTTGTATTTTCCAAAATCAGTATCTAGTCTTGGTACCCTTTCATAACCGCAAATATCGTAAAGATAATAATCTTCTTTAACATTTTCATATGTCCCAAGTCCCTCTAAAGTTAACTCATTAATTATTTCAGGCGTCAAAGCCTGCTCCGTCTCACTTCTTCTAGTACCTATCATATCTTATATCTTGTCTCCTTCCGTTTGAGTTCATCAAATCCCTTATGAGATTTAGAAAAGGAAGACCACAGGCTTTTGTAATGGCCCATGGTCTAGAGTGGGGGTAGGAAATTTTCGAGAAATATATTTAGCTAAATTATTAGCGTATCTTTGGCCTTATTTTCGTCTTCTTTCGGACACAACTTTTGATTTCTCTGGCCGTAAGAAATTATTAACACCCCAATGATAATTAATGTAAGACCTTTTATTTGCATCAAGCTTATACTTTCATTCAATAAACTCATTCCCAATAATAGGTTCACTCCTGGAATAATTAAGTAAATGGAGCGTACTAGCCAGGTCGGGAGTAAATTTAGCCCTTTATAATATGTTACAAATATAAGCCCCTGAAGAATAATTGCAAAAATAATTAAGACCTTATATGAAAATATCCCAACTACAAAGTAAAATCTGTTTGTGAATAGTATAGTTAGGAAAAACAAAATAGCACATACACCTGAATTTGCTAAAGCAATTAAAGAGCGGGGTATAGAATTTAATTTATACCTAATAATGACCGCATTAAGAGACAAAAAAATCACACTTAATAATAATAAAAAATCTCCTTTATTAAACCTAAATTCTGAGAAATTCATATCTAATACCATAAAAATACCAATAAAAAGTACCCCAAATGCAAACCAGTCAATTTTCGATAATTTTTCTCCGAAAAACATATAGCCTAATAATGCAGTAAATAATACATCAGATCGTGCAAGTACTGCAGCATTTATTGATGTGCTTAATTGAAGACCTAAATATACCAGTGAGTTAATACTAAAGCCAAAAATGCCGACAACTAAAAGATATAAATAATTTTCTTTAATTAACTCAAATATTTTTTTATATCCAAAGTTATATAGTAAATAAACAACCAGATAACTTGCAACCCCAGTCATAAGTACAAATCCAAAAGCAAAAGAATCTGTATTAGCTAAAACCACTTTACTGACTGTTATTAATGTCGCTGTGCATAAAGCCGATACCAGAGTCCACCAAATACCTTTCAATTATTACACCACTCTTTTGCAAGAGAATCCAATACTCCTCTAGCCCTTAAAACTTTCTCTCCTTGGACATCTTTCAAAGGGTCTTTGGCAGCTCTAACACCTAGTCCTAAATGTATTTCTTTACTTAACGGAGTCTTTCTAATAAAATCCATCAAATTTTCAGCATCCAAGCCTACCCCAGGCATAAAAATCATATGCTGATACTTTTTATGTAAACAATTCAACATTTCTAGTCCTAAAAAGCTATTCTCACCCCGTCCAGATGTTAATATTCTTTTGATGCCTAAATTTGTGAGAGTCTGAATTGTATGATCTAAATCACTACATTCATCAAAGACACGGTGGAATGTAATATCCAATCCAGTACTTTTTGCTAACAGCCTGTTAAGGGCAGTAACATTTACTTTTTTATCCGTCCCCAGAACTCCCAATACTATTCCTGCCAAACCAATCTTTTTAACAACTTCAATGTCTCTTTCCATAATATCAATTTCTTCGTCGCTATAAACAAAGTTACCGCCCTTAGGCCGAATCATGACCATAACAGGTATCTTGGCAACTTTTTTCACCTGTTCTATTAGTCCTAAGCTAGGGGTTAGGCCCCCTTCACTGAACCCTGAAACTAACTCTAGTCTATCTGCTCCATTCTCCTGAGCAACAATTACATCTTTCGGTGTGCTTGCTATTATTTCGAGAGTGTACATATCACTACATCCTTTATCACTAAAATAGAGCTATCGTAAACTAGTAATGAAATCAGGGAAGAATAATACTATCTCAGGGAAGAATATAAACATTACTGCCCAAAATAAGAATACCAAGATAAAAGGTATTTCAGCTTTTGATATTTGCATTAAACTTGCATCAGCAATTTTAACTGCCACAAATAAATTACCACCCACCGGAGGGGTTAAAAACCCAATCTCAATACACAACACAAAAATAATTCCAAAAACTACAGGATTAATACCTAAGTCGGTTAATATCGGAAGAAAAATAGGTGTAAGAATAATTATCTGACTTAAAGTTTCCATAAACATGCCAGTAATCATTAATAAACCAACAAGCATCAACAACACTAGTTCTGGGTTAGTAGTTATATTAGCAATAAAATATCCGACTTTCTGGGGAACTTGATACATGGTTACTAATCTTCCAAATCCACTGGCCACACCTGTCATGACTAGCATAATAGATGCTGTCAGTGCACCAGTGCGAAAGGCCATTATAAAATTATTCAAAGTGACATTCCTTTTAATTCCAAATCCATAAATCAATGCATACAGAACAGCAAATTCTGCAGCTTCGGTAGGCGTAGCGATCCCGGAATAGATACTTCCTAAAATAACAACAGGCGCCAACAATCCCCATTTACCAATCCATAAAGCGTTTATTGTTCTTTTCAATGAGAATTTTTTGTCCGTTGCAATCAACTTTTTCCTTTTTCCGATTAAATACATTACTAAAGTTAAACTTGCAGTAATTAAAATTCCGGGAATTAAACCCGCCATAAATAATGCACCTATAGAGGTTCCCGAAATTACTCCATAAATTATCATTGGATTACTTGGCGGTATTAAAACGCCTAGAGCACCACCAGATGCAGCAACAGCACCTGCTAGGGCTTTCTCATAGCCTCTCTGAACCATACCACCCACAGTAATTGATCCTATTGCCACTGTAGCAGCTAAACCAGAACCAGTTAATGCTGCGAAAAATCCACTAGCAATTATTGTTGTTGCACCTACTCCGCCCGGTATATGACCAACTATCGCATCAGCTACTTCTAATATTTCGTCAGTCATACCAGATGCCTGCATTATTGCACCAGAAATTATAAATAATGCAACAGCAATTAATACAAAATTATCTATTCCGCTAAAAAGTGTCTGTGGTATCATAGTAGGAGAAAAATCATTATATACCAGTAAAGGGATCAAGGTTGCTGTCCCAATGGCGGCATATATAGGTACACCAATTAACAGAGTGATCATGAATATTGAAAACATTAATAAAATAGTAATCACCCCTAGATTTTATTCACATTAAAGTCCGCTACCATATTTTGAACAATCCTAATGCATGTCAGTACAGCACTAACAGGGATCATGCCATAAAGCACCCAAAACGGTATTTCCAACATAGGCGTATGTTGAGGAAAGTCAATCATCTTCTTTATAAAGGGAATACTATACCAAAATAATCCCAAAGAAAAAAATAACCAAATCAAATCTGCAACAAAAAGCATACCTTTTTTTACCTTTTCTGAGACATGTTCTAAAATTACATCAGCTCTAATGTGTTCTCTTTCTTTAGCCCCAAAACTAATTCCAAATAGAATCGATACAACGAATCCATATTTTATTAATTCATGTATTTCCGAAGAAGATATTCCTACTTGCCGAAAAATAATAGATACTGCAAGCAAGATAAAAATCATAAAAATCAAAAATGAACTTATTATTTCCTCAATGTGATTTAAGAGCCATTTTATGTGCCGCATTTTCTCCCCCCCCATAATAAATGGTAAGCGGGTAAAACCCGCTAAACCACTCACTATTTGTTTAGTCTTATTTAATAATCTCTAATACTGAATCTACAATTTCCTTGCCTTTCGCTTCGTCGCCACCACCAATTAACTTATACTGCGAAGGCCAGATACTTCTTCCTTTTTCAACCCATTGTTCATAATCAGTAGGAACACCTAAAAACTCCATACCTTTTTCTTGTAGATATTTAACATCACCGGCATCTATTGTTGCAAATAGCTCCATTTCATACTTAGTGGCTTCTTTCCCAGCCTTTATTAGTGCTTCTTGCACATCTTTTGGTAGCTTTTGGAAGTATTCTTCAGAAATTGCGAATATACCTATTGTATACATCCATTGGATATCCGTGACATATTTTTGTACTTCATCATAATGCTCAGCTCTGATGGTTGTGTAACAGTTTTCCTGACCAACTGCTACACCCTGTTGTAAAGCAGGGAATACCTCCGAAAAAGGCATAGCGATAGGTTCAAAACCAAATTCCTTAAAAGCAGCTTCGGAAACAGGATTAGGAGGAATCCGAATCTTTAATCCCTTAGCATCAGCTAAACTGCGAACTGGATGCTTTTTATCAGTTGATAAATTTCTAAAGCCCGCTACTGTCCACGCAAGGGGTCTTAGATTACCTTGGGTAACCATAAATTCGGTGTTTTTATCCCATAATTCTTCTAAAGCCTTATTAGCCTGTTCTATACCTGTAAAAATATATGGTAACGCAAGATAATTTACAGATGGAGAAAAAGTACCATAATTTTGGACTGAACCAAATACCATTTCTTGAGTACCATTTTGCATTGACCGCATTTGATCTAATTCGTCACCTAACTGATTAGAAGGATATTCTTCAACTATTACTCTTCCATCAGTATATTGACTAGCTAATTCTGCAAATTTAAGAGTTGCAAGATGAATAATATTCTCTTCAGTTGCTGGGTTACTATGACCAAGTTTAATTTTGTATACCTCTTTTACCTCTTCCTTAACAGGCTCTTTAGCTGGTTCTTGAGCCGGTTCCTTGGCTGGTTCTTTACCACTTGAACAACCAACCACTAGCAATACCAATACTAAGAATAAAGCTAACACCATAAAACTTTTCTTTTTCACACAATAACCTCCCCTTAATTAATTTAACTAGTATGTAACTAAAAATCATTTTTTTGGAACCACCACCTCCATATATAAAAATTATATTTAATTACCTCAGCTCAATAATACTGCCCGTTTTTACAGCTTCCTCTACAGCAAAACAAATTGCATGACTATCTCTTACCACATCTATGTTAGCCATAGGTAATTCGCCAGTCCTAATACTCTTGACAAAGGCTAAATGCTGTTCAATTTCCCCCTCATGATCAAAGCCGCCTTTAATGCCAGTTTTCTTAAAGTCATAGGATAGGCTATATCCCCGGGTATAAACATCCATTTTTTCCGAAGGGCTAAAGGCTTCTATTCTACCCGTCTCTCCCAGAGCACCCATTTCCATGAGAAAACCTAGTTCATGAAACAAACTTAATACAAGAGATGCTCTGGCTCCGTTTTCATATTCAATTATGACTACACCATTATCTAAGATTCCTTCATTTTTATAGATAACATCACTACCACCAAAGGCACCCACTTTTATCGGTTTTGAGCCAATAAGCCAATTAAATAAGTCAAAGTGGTGTACATTCTTTTCTAAAAAGGTACCTCCGGATTTCGGACTTATTCGCCAACCATCAACTCCATCTTTAAAAGGAGGCCTGAATTCCTTACACCACATCATCTTAACTTGCCCAATTGATCCACTATCCACAATTTCCTTTAGCTTACTACCCATTTGTGAATAACGCAGTTCTATACCAACTTGATATACTAAATCCGTACCTTTAAGTATATCTAAAATGGCATCGAAGTCTTTCAAGCTTGTTGCTACGGGTTTCTCACTAAAAATATGCTTACCTGCTTCAATACATTTAAGGACAATTTCTTTATGTGTATGATTTGGTGTAGCGACAACAACTGCCTCCACCTTTGAAAACTCAAGCAAATCATTATAATTTCGAAACATTTTTGCATTAGGTACAAGTTTTGCCGCTTCCTTAAGCATGTTCTCCTGGAAATCTGCCAAAGCCACTATCTCTATTTCGCCTGTCTTTATAGCTGCATCAATTAATGCCTGCCCTCTTGCTCCATTTCCGATCACACCATAGCGAACCTTCTGCATAATTCAACTCCTTTCTTGCATTTTTTATTTCCTATTTAATTTTATGCAAATTCAAGAATTGAACTGCATTACCACTAAATATTGCAGATTGAGTTTCCTCATTTAAATTCAGTAAATCAAAAAGTCTAACTTGATCATGATACACATCATTGATTTGATCCGCATGAACATCAGTACCAAAAACTATTTTTTTAAAGGCATTTTCCCAAAAGAATAATTTTTGATAATCATTTGGACTTAATCTATTACGCCACCCTAATGAAGCTCCTGTTAAATCCACAAATATATTTTCATGGAATCTAGCCAATATTGTTGCTTCTTCAAACCAGGGGACCCCTAAATGGGCAATAATTATTTTGAGTTTTGGGAACCTTCTGGCAATTCTATCTACTAACATTGGCCTCATTCGGTCAGTACATACATCATCTTCAGCATCGTAAGGTGTAAAAAGTACCATGCCTGTATGAAAAAGGACTGGCATTCCCAACTTATTCGCCTCATTGTAAATGGATAAGTATTCATCATCATTATAGTTCTTCAATGGTCTTGTTACTTTTAAGCCTTTAAAACCCAAATCGTATAAATGTCGGACCTTTTCGGGATTATCCTTACCTAGGTTTATTACTCCGAAACCTATTAGACGCTTAGGATGTTTGTTAATAGCAACTAAAACATCATCATTATCAGGGCTTAATGAACCTAAGTTAAACTTGTCTAAACTATATTCATAGTGTCCTTTTCCTATACCTAACCCACTAAGACAAGTAATACTAATTCCTGTTTCATCCATTTTCCTTATTAATGTATCAACATAATTTTCTTCACCCAATAAATGGTGATGAAAGTCTATTACATTTTTATTATCCATGTATATACACTCCTAGCATTCGATAGGTTTTGCAGTTATCTTGTCGGCAATAATCATTACATCCTGATGCTCTTGTACCATAGTAACAGGATATTCTAGTGAAATGTTACCTAGCAAAGCCATACGTAATGCAAACCTTTGCCAATCTCCACCGTCACAGTACAATCTAATTTTTTTAGCACTGAGTATATCTTTCATGCCTACAGTTATTGCCATAGGGGGGAAATCATAAAAGTTCCCTCCATTTGCTCTAACACTATTCATTACAACGGTTTCAGGGGCTAAAGACACTATCCGGGTCAATGAATTTTTAAAATCATTTATTGATACCTTAAATAACCGGGAATTTGGTGGTTCATTAAAAGCAATATGCCCATGGCAGCCTATTCCTCCGTAACAGATATCAATTCCGCCTAATCGTGATATCGTATCCGAATAATAATCTATATTTGTTGGATCAGGACAGCAAAAATTTTCGTCTGGCAATTGCAAATCTTCATTTAATTTCAAAAACATTTGTTTTATATAACCTCTGAAGCTTAATGGATGATCTTCTGGGATTAACCTACCTTGCCAATCTAGATACTCATCCATAATAAATACAAATACATTTTTCCAACTGATATTCTCTAGATTGCATCTTAAAATTAGAATAGGATATTGTCCTTTAGGACCAACAGGTAAAATCAATTTTGTATTTATTCCTAATTGATTATTACATTTAATTTCATTAATAATGTCCTCAGCAAAAGTTTCATAAATATCCTCTTTAGTTTCGAGGTATTGGAACTTGACTTTGCTTTTAGTTAGTAATTCCCGTTCACCTAGACTCAGCATATCTTTATCTATTAATTCCATTATTTTTCCTCCATATTCTTTGTTAGGCCGGTATTAATTGAGGCAGTTCTGCCACTGCTTCAATTATTGTTGCTTTTAAATTTGTATGTCTTTGGAGATATGATGCAGGATATAGAGGAGTTATTGGTCCATACATTGCTTTTCGGAAAACAGCAGGCTGCCAAGAACGCATGGCAATAATATGCATTTCCTTAGCTTGCATTAATTCCTTCATACCAATTGTGATTGCTTTCTTAGGAACTGCTTCCAGATTACCACCGGTAGACATTGCAACTTGAGTCCTACTGGCACAAACTAAATTTACAATTCTTGTCGGTAGAGTATCGTATTCTACATCCCCTAACTCCTCTTGGGAACAAGGCTCGTTATAGGCAACATGCCCGCTTATACCAAATCCTCCGTAGCATACATCTACCTTGCCTCGCCAATCGATTATTCTTTGTATTTCTCCTAAATCATGAGGATTGGGCATTATTCTATTTTCCACTGGGATTTTTAGGTCATCTTTTAGTAAATTATATAAGCTTCTATCCATATATTCGCTAAAGCTTAAGGGATGATTTTTAGAGATTAGATTACCATCCTCAGTAATGAATTCATCCATATTAATAATTACAAAGTCTTTACAACTAATATTTTCCTCATTACAGATATTAGCTAGAATTGTATAATCTAAAGGACTAACAGGTAGTATTGCAGTAGTACCTTGCCCTTGACTATTATTTACTTTAATTTTATCTGCAAGATCTCTCGCAATAAACATATGAAGGTCTTTCACATTGGGAACAATGTTTACAGCTTTAAAGCGATGGTCATTAATAATTTCTTCTTTTGTAATTAATTGAGAGTTTTTTTGCAAAAGTCACCACTCCTATATAAAATTATGATAAGATGCCACCTCTATCTTTGCTTTCATTTCTTGACATTTTCACTTTATATTTATATCTATCAGCAGGATAAGAACTTAGCGATAATTCCATTGGCTGACCTTCACTATAGCCAATCCTCTCCTCAGAAAGCACTGGCTCTTTTGCTTTGATACCTAGATATTTACTGGTTTCTTCATCGGCTGCAGCACTAAAAATTGTTTGCTCTGCTTCATCGATACTTATACCAAGCTCTTGGGTGGCAATCTCATAAATGCCTCTCTTGGTCAAATCATATTTACTTATTTCCCGGCCTAACTCAAGTGGCCAATAACTTTGTAAATACACAACCGGTTCCCCATTCATCATTTGCACTTTTTTAATTAAAAAGACCTTTTCAGCATCAAATATATTTAAACTCGGCACTTCTTCAAGCATAAATGGAGTTAGTTCTACTTCTTTTAAACTAATTATCTTTGCACTGGGTACTGCACCTTTTTCTCTGATTTGTTCAAAGAAACCCATTAATCTTAAACTATCCTCAACAAAATCTTTTTTTACAAAAGTCCCTTTTCCAGGAATTCTTTCGAGAAATCCTTCCCTTACTAATTCAGCCACCGCCCTGCGAGCAGTTGTGATACTTACATTAAATTTTTCCATTAATTCTTTATCGGTTGTAAAATGGTCACCAACCTTATAATCGCCTTTTTTGAACTGTGCTTTGAGCTCCTCAGTTAGTTGATAATGTAGGGGGGTTGGTTTAAATTTGTCTAATGCCAATATAGTCACCTTCTCTTCAGTTTATTGTTAGCTAATATACTAATTAGCTATTTAGTATATTTGTTAATATGCCAACTTTAAGTATAAGGCAACTTTTACTAGTTTTCAATATTCTTTAATTATTATTAAAATATTTTTGAAGTATCAGATTTTTTGATACATTACAATTGTTCTTCCTAATTTACAAGTTGTACAATCTTTTTCAACCCAACCATATTTAAGATAGTACTCTTTAGCATTTGGAGTATGTAAGTATATCTTATTAAACCCTAAAGATTTGGCAGTATCACCCGCTTCTTTTAATAATTTTGCTGCGACACCATTCCCTCTATACTTCGGAGCAACATATAAGGCTGAAATCCATGGGGTGTAGACCCCAAACTCCTCTAGATTATCATCTTTGACCAAGCTTACTGTTCCAACTGGACACCCATCTAATAAAGCTAAAAAACATATAGGTAATTTCCCTATATTACTACGTTCTTCAAACATAGAAAGCTGTTCGGAATATGTCCTTCCTAGTGTTTGCCCCCATTCGTCAAAAGTCCAAGATGCAACTATTGGAGCTAAATGAGGCACATCCCCAAGTTTTTTAACTTCTAGCATTTTTTAACCTCACTAATTAAATATTTTCTCTTTCTATTAAAAATAAAACTAATATGCAAATTACTATTGAAGTTATTTCGTTGATAAAATTATTGGGCCCTGTTTTCTGAACCAAAAATTCTTATCTTATTTTTTACAATCTCTCTTACATCAATTAAACATTGGGATCTTATTTTCATGGGCTCCGTAATTCCTGCCTCAATTGCCTTTTTTACTGTATTTGCCCAACCAAGTTTCAGTTCTGTTCCCACATTTATCTTATTAATTCCGATAATAATCATTTCCCTATACTGTTCCTCAGTAAGACCAGAACCACCATGCAGTGCCAAATAACATGTTGTCAATGAACGGACTTTTTTCAATCTTGCGAAATCAAGTATGGGCTCTTCTTTATAGATTCCATGAGCAGTTCCAATTGCCGGAGCCAGAACATCTACATCTGTTTCTTCCACAAAAATCTGAGCTTCTTCCGGAATAATCAGATTATTACTTTGCCCTTCAACCATATTGTCTTCAACTCCACCAATTGCCCCCAACTCACCTTCAACACTAACGCCTAATGCATGACAAGCATCACAAACCTGCTTTGTGTATTTAATATTATCTTTGAGTGGCAATTTTGACCCATCAAACATTATTGAACTGAAACCATTTACTAAACACTTCTGAGCTAGATCAAAGCTGTTGCCATGATCTAAATGCAAGACAACAGGTATTTTGCATCTTTTGATCAGTTCCTTTGCCATTACTGAACAAACTTCCAATCCAAGATTTTGGATATATGGTGGTGTAGTTTGCACAATTACTGGTGAATTCAATTCCTCAGCAGCATTAAGAATCGCTTCTAAAACATCCTGGTTATGAAAATTAAAGGCTCCTACAGCATACCCTTTACTCTTTGCTTCTTTTAAAACATCATTCATTGTATAAAGCATCTTTTATTATCTCCTTCGTTTAAAGTAATTAACTAATATACATATTAGTTAATATACATATTAGTTAATTAGCTAAGATTAGTATACTTGATGCTTTTCTTAAAAGTCAATATATTCTTGCAATTTTAATACATTTGTGCATAGTACTTAGCTTAATAACAGTTTCATATATTCAGCCTAATTTGCGACAACTATTTGGGCTTAGTACTAATAAGTACACATGTTTTATAAAGTAAGCCTGACATTTTGTCAGGCCCTTTATACCTAGAGCGGAAGAGCGATTACCCACCACCTAAAGCCAAAACAAATACTACCTCATCCCCATCCTGCAATACTTTATCAGGCAAACTTAAAGTATTATTAACAATAAAGGAAATAAGGTATCTACGGGTACCTGAATTCATGAATACTACATCTTTAAACCGCCCGCCATAACATTCACTTAATAATACTACAAGATCTTCAATTGTTGATTCTTTTTTTAACTTCACTACTTCACTTTCTTTCCCTGCAGCAGTTGCAATTATCGAATTGTATTTAATATTTATGTACATAAAAATAACTGTCACCTCTACTTGCTAAGTAATTTTGGTAAGAATAAAGCAATATCAGGGAAGAACAAAATTGTAACTACGCATAGTATTAAAGCCAATACAAAGGGTAGTACAGCAACTGAAACTTCCTCCAAAGAGATATCAGCAAGTTTCGTTACTACATAAAGGTTTGCACCTAAGGGAGGAGTTAAGAAACCAATTTCACAGCAAATAACAAATATTATACCAAAGGTTATGGGATCTATCCCAAGCTGTGTAACAACAGGTAAAAAAATCGGAGTTAGGATAATTATCTGGGCTAAGGTTTCCATCCAGGTACCTACAAAGATAAGGAAACCTATTATCATAAGCATTACGATATAGGGATTTGAAGAAACACCGGTTAAAAACATGGCCACGTTTTGGGGAATTTGATACATTGCCAATAAGCGCCCAAATGCAACTGCAATACCTACGATTACAATTATAGTCCCGGACATGAAAGCTGCCCGAACCAGAGACTCATATATCATTTTCCATTTAAGGGTCCTATGAATAAATAATCCAACAACTAGTGAGTATATTACCGCAACTTCGGCAGCCTCAGTTGGAGTAAAAATCCCCCCATAAATTCCTCCTAAAATTATTAAGGGTGCTAAAATTGCCCATTTGCCTTTCCACAATGCTTTACCAAATTCCCTGGGGGAGAATTTTTCTCCAGAGCCTATAAAACCTTTTCGCTTAGAAATAATATAGGCGGTAAAAATTAAGACCAAGCCGACAAATATCCCGGGAATAAAACCTGCCATAAACATTTGAGTAACAGATACATTAGCAATTACTGCGTATATAATCATGGGGTTACTGGGGGGGATTAAGATACCCAGTACTCCGCCTGTTGCTACCACTCCGCCAGAAAAACGCTTTGTATAACCCCTGTTAATCATTGCAGGAATGGCTAGAGAGCCCACTGCTGCTGTAGTTGCTGGACCAGAGCCAGATAAAGCAGCAAAGAACATACAAGCTAAGATGGTTACAGCCGCTAAACCTCCTGTAAAATTGCCTACGCTTTTATTTGCAATTTCCATAACCTTATCTGTGATACCAGAACGCTCCATCAATTCACCCGCTAATAGAAAACCTGTTACGGCAATCAATGGGAATTGATCAACTCCGGTATATAAAGATTGGGTTATTAAAGTCAAAGGAATATCATCTCTAACCAGCATAGGGATTAGAGTTGATAAGCCTATAGCAGCCATAATAGGTACTCCGAGGAGTAAAGTAACAATAAAGGTAATAGCTAGAAGAATATTAATCTCTCCCTTCTAAGAGTACTGCCAAATATAAAAACATTACTTAGAAGTCCTATATCGGCGCCAATTTACCTGGATAATTCTAAATGTAGTCAGAGCAAAACCAAAGGGAATAACTAAATAAAGCCATTTTAAATCCCACTGTAGTGCGGGAGAAATTATTTTAAATCGCATCATTACCTTGGTCATCTCCCAGCTAATTAATATTACAGCTATATTAAAACAAACCCAAAGCAAGTCGGCAAAAACCAAAAACCTCTCTTGCATTTTTTTAGAGAATAATTTTAAAAAGGTTGTTACTCTAATATGACCTAGCCTTTTTGCACCCAAAGCAACACCTAAATAATTCATCCAAACAAAGCAGTATCTGATTATTTCCTCCTGCCAGCCAATGGCATCCTTAAATACAAAACGTAAGAATACCTGAATACCCAGCAGTATTATAATAACTGATAAAAGAAGTGCACAGGCAGCTTCTTCAAAGTGCTCGTCTAAAGCTTTCCAAAAGGTCATGGTAACATCACCGTCCTAATACATAAATTTTAGGAAGGGACAGCGGACATGCTGTCCCTCGCTTTACCATTACCCTATTTTTTCTTATAGCTTTCAACTAAGTCGATAATTTCTTTACCTTTGGCCTTATCACCTTTTCCAATAAGTTCATAAAACTCTGGCCAGATAGAACGTCCTTTTTCCACCCAAATTGGCTTATCCTCGGGCGGTCCCAGTAAAATCATCCCCTTTTCTTCCAAGGTCTTTTTGTCCTTTTCTAAAGAGGAATCAGATAATTGCCTTTCGAATTCCATAGTTTCTTTTCCGGCTTTAACTACTACCTGCTGTAAATCGGCGGGAAGTTTAGAAAAAAAGTCCTCAGACATAACTATAGTACTGGTCTGAAAGATATAGCCGATTTCTGTTACATACTTTTGAACTTCATAGAATTTTTCGGAAACGAATACTGTATAAGGATTATCCTGGGCATCAACAACCTTTTGCTGTAGAGCATTAAAGGTTTCCGACCATGCAACAGGAATTGGGTTAACTCCCCAGGCTTTATACACGCCCATCTGAATTGGGTTCTGGGGAACTCTAACTCTTAAATCTTGTAAGTCTTCTAAAGTTTTAACGGGCTTTTTGGAGTTAGTCAATTCTCTAAAGCCTGCGTCCATTAAGGAGAGTATTCTGACACCGCCCTCTTCCACGGACCATTTATTGATTTGGTCCCACATAGTATCAATTACTTTGCGGCCTTCTTCAGTACTTTCAAATATATAGGGTAGTGTGAAGAAACCTAATTGCGGAACAGAAGGATTTAGGTTATTCATGCCAACAACAACCATTTGTTGAGTACCTAATTGAGTGCTGCGAACCTGTTCTTCTTCGCTTCCTAATTGGGAAGCAGGATATATTTCTACTACAAGCTGTCCATCGGAGTTTTTCTCTGCCAATTCTTTAAACTTAAGAGAAACCTGGTGGAAAATTGAGTCCATAGTCGGTTGATTACTATGCCCCAATTTAATAGTGTAGACTTTCTTTTCCGGCTTCTTTTCTTCTGCAGGCTTTTGTTCACTCTGCTTTTGCTCTGCAGGAGGAGTTGTGCCTCCGCAGCCTGCAGCAAAAACCATAACGATAATTAAGGTCAGTGCCATTAAAATCATTGACTTCCCGTACTTCATAAATCCATCCCCTTTCTTTTTTTAAATATTTACCTTAACTTAAGGGATTGTATTTTTTGTTTTCGGGGTATACCTTGTTTATCCCAATCCCTTAGTTCATAATACTCCTCTATGCATTGGGTAAATTCCGCAAGTACTTTGCCAGCCCTGAATCCCTCTTTGCCAGGCTCCATGCACCGTTCAGGAAGAACATCACTTTCTCTGTCAAAACCATCACGAATATTGATCAAGCGCTGCATGTTAAAAATCCTTTCACCAGTTTCCATTAACTTTTGGGGAGAATAATTCCAGCCGGTCACAGCATTGAGTGCTTTAACAGTGTCAGTTAAACTCATCCCGCAAATCTGCATGAAAATACAGGATACAAGGGAATCTAATGCTGATGCATAATCTTGAAAAATAGTAGCCAGCTTGGCTTGCCCTTCCATAGAGAAACGCTCAGATGCTTTTTCTAAACCGATTTCCGGAAGTATCATTCCGGTTTCTCCACAGTGAGGAAATCCTCTTAGATGGCAGGCACCCCGAGTACTTGTGGCATAGTTAACTGCTAAACTGAAGAATGACCTAGGATCATGGGCAGGGAGATCTAACCCCTTAACATGAACAGCCAGCCTTTCAGCTTCAGAACCAAGATACTTGGCAGCAGGTATGATTCCGCCAGAAAATAAGCTCCCTAGTTTTTCTTTGTTACCGATTTGTTTAATAAGCTCAATCAATACTTTTCCACTTCCCCATTCCGGCTTAAGCCCTTGGAGAAGTTCTTCTTTAATTAATCCCTTTTCATAACACTCCATAATGAAAGCGACAAAAGCGCCTGCAGATATAGTATCAATACCCAGTCTATTACAGATATCATTTGCTTCGGAAATTGCTATTAAATCATCTATGAGGCAACAGGAACCCAACATGCCTAGGCTTTCATACTCTGCACCTGCCCCATCTAGTAATCTGCCGTCAGGTAAAGTAACATTGATATGACGATGGCATCCTATTGGGCAATTTCGGCAAGGCCAAGGTTTTGCATTCAGCTGCTTAGTATAACTGACTGCATCTAATTTAACTGCCCCCCGGGGCCAGACATCCCCTGCCCAATATTTTATAGGCAAATCTCCACCGGCTTCGGCAGGACCAACTAATACAGAGGTTCCGTGCTCTCTAAATGTTTCCTTGGTATTTTGTGCTAATAAATTTGACATCTCCCTATTTAAATTTGTTAATTCTTGTTTATTATAAATAGGTACCTGTTTAGTACCATTAACAACAACGGCCTTTAGGTTTTTAGAACCCATAACTGCTCCAAAGCCGCACCGCCCGGCAAAGCTGTGCATATCTGCTACAATACAAGCTATGGCAACCAATTTTTCCCCTGCTGGACCAATTGCTGCAACACTTACCTTATCATTTTGGAGTTCTTTTTTAATTAATCCAACAGCTTCAACTGCATCAAAACCCCATATCCGATGTGCAGTTTTGATTTCAACCTTGTCATTTTCTATAATAATATATACCGGATACGGAGACCGCCCTGAGATAATTACAGCATCATATCCTGTTTGTTTAAATTTCACTCCCCATTCCGCTCCTGCCGTAGAGACAGCAAAGGTTCCAGTCTGAGGTGATTTTGTAATTACAGACCATTTCCCACTGCCAGGTACCCCAGTCCCCTGAAAGGGGCCTGTTGCAAAGATTAATAAATTCTCCGGTCCTAAAGGTTCAGAATCCTTTGACAATTCTTCATAAATTATCTTAGTGCCTAAACCTGATCCACCCAGAAATAACTGGGCATCTTCCTGAGAAAATTCCTCTTCTGTTACTTTTTTAGTACTTAAGTTGATACGCAGTAGTTTATTCCAATATCCTCCAGGCAATATAGTCCCCCCTTAATAGACTATTTTTCCAGTACTAATTTAACACCAGTAATAATCTTCTCTGCATTTGGCAAATATAGCTGCTCTAAATCAGGTGAAAAGGGAATAGGTACATCAGGAGCGGCAACACGAGCTATTGGACCTTTTAATTCCTTGAAGCATTGTTCACTAATTACTGCTGATATTTCTGCCCCCATACCACCCCTCTTATTGGCTTCATGGGCAATAACAACTCTTCCGGTTTTGGCAACTGATGTAAAGATTGTCTCTAAATCCAATGGAATAAGGCTTCTTAAATCAATGACCTCGGCACTAATTCCTTGTTCTTCTAAAGTGAGTGCTGCCTCTATGGCTTTATGAACCATTAATGAATAGGCTAAAATTGTTACATCTGTTCCTTCTTTCCTTACTGCAGCTTTACCAATGGGTACCAAATAATCATCGGCAGGCACTTGGCCTTTTAAGACATATAATAGCTTATGTTCAAAAAATACAACGGGGTCATTGTCTCTAATAGCACCCTTAAGTAAACCCTTAGCATCATAGGGAGTAGAAGGTACAAGCATCTTTAACCCGGTTCCATGCATAAATAATGCTTCGGGGCATTGTGAGTGTTCCGATCCACCGCCTCCTTTTGCTCCCATAGGGGCCCTGACCACTATAGAAATATCCGGGGTGCCCCCATGCATATATTTCCATTTTCCAGCTTTGTTATAAATCTCATCTACACAAACTCCGACAAAATCAGCCAGCATTAATTCACATACTGGGCGCATTCCACCCGCTGCTGCTGCGCCTACTGCTCCGCCAATAATTGCACTTTCTGATAGAGGAGTATCCCTAACCCTTTTCTGTCCAAATTTTTCATATAAACCTTTGGTAACTCCAAAGATACCTCCAAATTTCCCTACATCCTGTCCCATAATGAATACAGTATCATCTCTCTCCATCTCTTCCCTTAAGGCTTCATTTAAAGCTTCTGCATAAGTTATTTCCCTCATAAACTGATCCCCCTTTGAAACACCTCAGGATTAGCATAAACATCGGTAAAAAGTTCCTCAGGCTTTGGAACAGGACTATTATTGGCTAATTCCAATTCCTTTTGTATATTTTCCTTTACTTGCTCTTCGATCTGTTTTAACTCTTTTTTAGTAGCGGTTCCATAATTTATTAGTTGTTTTTCAACCCTAATGATTGGACATTTCTGCTTCCATGCTTCAATTTCCGCCTTATCACGGTATTTAGTCCCATCTTCAAATTCATGATGACCACACCAGCGATATGTTTTTCCTTCAATTATAGTTGGCCCTTCTCCAGCTCTCGCTCTTTCTACAGCCTGATTAACAGCTTGGTAAACTGCTAATACATCATTGCCATCTACTACAACACCTGGAATACCATAACTTGCTGCTCGGTCAGCAACATTATCAATTAACATAACCTGCTTCTGGTGGGTAGAAAAACTGTAAGTATCATTTTCGCAAACAAATATTACAGGCAATTTCCAAACAGCAGCCATATTTACTCCTTCATGGAAAGGTCCCCTGTTTGAGGTTCCTTCTCCGAAAAAGCACATTGCAACCTGGTCAGTCCCTTTCATTTTTGCTCTTAGACCAGCTCCTGCAGCAATGACAAAATTTCCTCCTTGACTTCCGCTTATGCCCAGTACTCCCCGTGAATAATCAGATAGATGCACCCCGCCTTTTCCTTTGGAGCAACCGATGCTCCTACCCATAAATTCCCCTACTATTTGACTGGGAGGAATCCCCTTAGTAAGAGAATGGCCTACTCCACGATGAGAAAACACTAAATAATCATCCTTCCGCATGGGAAGAGTAGCACCTACCGAAAGGGCTTCATGACCAATTCCAAGATGTAATGCCCCAAAGATTTTTTTCTCTATAACTAATTTTGCCATTTCTTCTTCAACAATCCTATTTAGCAGCATTTTTTCATAAAGTTCCAACATCAAACTTTTCGTAATTTCCACATTAATACCTCCAATTTTGAGATTTGTTATGCTACTTTAAAAAAATTCACCTCCTAATTTATCTAAAAGTTCTATAGTAGTTCTTGCAATAATTGCTGACCCTATTGGTAAAATTTCTTCATCTATATTAAATTTTGGATGGTGAAGGGGATAAATTATTTCCTTAGAGGAATTATAGGTACCAAGCCAAAAATAACAGCCCGGAATATTTTCCAAATAAACCGCAAAGTCTTCCGATGCCATAGATGGCTTATTAAATTCGAGAATATTTTCTTCCCCAATAATTTCTTTTGCACACTCTCTCAAATATGCGGTTATTTTCTCATCATTTTTTAATGCTGGGTAGCCATAAAAGTATTCAAACAAATATTCAGCATTATAGGCTTCTGTAAGACTCCTTAGCACCCTTTCTATCTCCTTCGGTAAAACCTCCTTTAATTTGGGATTAAGATAGCGGGTAGTACCCCTCAAGGTTATTTCTGAAGGAATGATATTTGTACCCTTCCCGCCCTCAATTTGACCTATTGATATTACAGTAGGGTTAAAAACATCTGTCATCCTTCTAGTCAGGCCATTCAATGAATTAATAAGAGCCCCTGTTAATCCAACCAAATCAGTAGCTTCATGGGGAGCAGCACCATGACCTCCGCTTCCTAGCAATTTAATACAGAAAACATCACCGGCAGCCATCATAGTTTTCTCGGAGATCATGATTTTTCCGCTTTCAAAATAGGGCCAAATATGTATCCCTAAAATTGCAGAGAGTTCTTTAAAATAACGAGGCCTAGCTTCAATCATTCCCTTAGCTCCGCCCTGAGGCAGGTGTTCTTCAGCCGGTTGGAAAATAAAAGTTACCTTACCTTTAATACTGCTTTGGAGTTCTTTTATTATTGCTGCCGTCCCTAATACAATTGCCATATGCCCATCATGACCACAGGCATGCATTGAATTTGAAATATTGGATCTATAATCAACTTCGTTTAGCTCACCTATTGGTAAAGCGTCCATATCAGCTCTTATTCCGATGTTGGGACCTTCTGACACACCTTCTAAAACAGCAACTATTCCACCTGAACCAACATTGTCTTCAACAAATAAACCTAAGTTTATTAAATACTCTTTTATTACTCCAGCAGTTCTGGATTCTTGATATGATAATTCAGGATATTGATGCAGCTTTCTCCTCAGGGCGATTATTTCATCTTTATAGTTTTCTGCAATTTTTTTTATTTCCAAAAGAATTACCCTCCTTTAAACACGGAACATATCTTCCCTGTTTTCTTGACCAGTGACTAACAAAGAAATACCTTATGCTGTATTCAATGTATTTGACACAGCATAAGGTATCACCTTTGACCAAAAATACGAATAAAACCATTAAATTTTGTATTGGCGATACAATTAAAAACTTTTAGAATATTTGTAAAAGTTAATAGCAAGATGTACATTCAACTTATCATTCGGATCGCGAAGATTTATTTTGCATAACTCCTCAATAAGGTTAATGCGATAACGAACAGTATTATGATGGATATACAAGCACTTTGATGTTGACCTAAAATTGCAGTCCTGTTTTAAAAACACCTCAAGTGTCTCTAGTAAGTTTATATTGTATGCTTGGTCGTGGGATATAATTGGCTGCAATATCTCAGAAACTATTCTTTCTGCTTTTTGTGAATTCAACAACTCACTTATTACTTTATAGACTCCAATTTTTCCGTATTCATTACTTTCTATATCTTTTTCACTTAATAAACTAACCTTAGCTGCGATACAAGCTTCTTCAAAGGATTCTGGTATATTATCTAACTTCTGTTTACAACTGCCAATACCAATCCCAATTTTAAAATCAAAATTCTTTTCCCTAATAGCTTTCTTTAATTTTTCAGCAAAATCCGTTATAACAACAGGAATCTTTTCCTGCTCTTCCCAGGAGAAAATAATTACAATTCTGTCACTTCTATCCACACCCAAGGGAATGCTGTCCAAACGGCCTTTTATCATAAACCGAGAAACTAATTCATATAAATTCTGTAATTGTGCCCAATTCTGCCCTCCATGATTGATGCCCGAAACATTCACCACTAGTATTATATTGTTTACACCCAGTTTCCATCCTAATTCCTGGGCTCTTTTTTTTAAGTTATATCCTATGGATTCTTCGCCTCTTAAAAGTATGTTAATTAAGTCATCTTTAAACCGTCTTCTTGTTTCACTTACAGATTTTAATTTTTGTATTTGCAAAGCCGAAACAGTAGCCGCATGTTCTACTGCAATTATATCTATCTCCGAAAGACTATTGGATTCCCAAACAACTACATATCCTTCTGTTTTCTGAGCAATGCGTATAGGTACAACAAAAAGGACACAGTCTTTAATTAATTTTTCCAGCTTATAAGCTATAAACTTCGAATATTTTTCCTGTTGATTTAATAATTCTGTCAAGACTATATCGGTATCCGCCTTCAAGTCTGGATAAGTGGTACTTGTAAAGGAAAATAGCTCAAAAATCGTTATTGGTTTTTTAATAAGATTATGGAGAGTTTTAGCAATGGAATTTAACTGACCATCTTGTAGAACCTCTTCTACAAAAGATTTATGAATTCTTTCCGAGGTTTCCAATTTCACCAGTTGGCGGTTTAGGATTTCTGCCATTATTGGGTTTATTAAATCTACCCAAGCACATTCATAAGGAATTGATAAAATCGGCAGAGAATGCCTTTCCGCTATTTCTAAAATTTCTGCGGGCAGTGCATCAATATATCTTTTTAGCTTTATCCCTAGCGCGGAAGCCCCTTTTTTTGCTAATTCTTCAACCAAAAGCTTTTGAGAAACAGTATCTCTAAAAGGATACATTGTCGTTACAACAAGTTCATTACCCTTAACCCAGTTTATAGCATCAGGTGCATCAAAAAAAGTAACATTAGAAACTTGTCTATCCAAGCCCCCATTACCAGCCAGAACTTCGGAATTTTTTAAGACCTGAAGGTTTAGCAGTTCTCTCACTGTAAAATATGTACCCTGAATCATTTTAAAAACCACCCGATTAATGTTTGTATTATACTTATATCATATCTAAGTAAATTTATAAATGAGTCTGCCTTCAATTAGTCTCCTCACCTGTGTTCATTTGTGGTTTTAAATAATTCTATTTATAAAAAAAACCGCAAGCCTTTCGGCTTGCGATCAAGAGGAGGATGAAGATATATTAAGGGGGTGTGAAATTATCTATAATCCTAATGCCTGCAACTTTTCTTCTGTTGGTACACCATCATTATTCCAACCCATGGCAGCGTAGTAGTTATCCAACAAGGTTTCTAAATCTACTACCTGACCTTTGCTTTCACCAAACGCCATTGGCTCTTCGGTGAAACGTTTGGGCAGTGTATCATCTTTTCTAGCGAAACCATTTTTAACATTGTACATTCTTTCCATGTTAAAAATTCTTTCGGCATTAAAGAGCATCTTTTCTTCTGTAAGTTCATAACCAGTTACTAATTTAAAGGCTTTTAACTGGTCAGCTCTTAAGAAACCATTTTGGCAAGTTGCACAGAAGCCAAGCGAATCAACTGCTGCAAAGTTTAATTGGGTATTTCTAACTAAAGTTTCTTTGCCCTTTTCTTCAAAACGGTTTCCTGCTGCCATTTCACCACCGAAGACTGGAGCTACCATATGGTGGGCACCCTTGGGTGATGTCGCATATGTTAAAGCCATCCCTTTTGCTCCTCGGGGGTCATATACAGCAAAGGTCATCCCTTTAGAATGCATAGCTAATTCAGGAGCACCCCATTTTTCGGCAGCATAGGCTGGTCCTTCTGCTAGATCTGCACCAATACCTTTTTTATAAGCTATCATTTCTAACAATTCAGCTTCTGCTTTACCATTACCAAAGCTCAGCTCTAAGCCGTTAGTATCTTTTAATGTTAATATCCCTTTTTCGAAGCATTCCATTGCTAAGGAAACGCAACCGCCGGCAGTTATAGAGTCTAACCCTAAGGCATCACAAATGGCGGAAACATGTAGAACATCTTCCCAATTTGTTAACCCACAGTTAGTTCCTAATAGTCCTAATGTTTCAAATTCCGGACCTTCTAATTTTACAGCACCATATTTTGTAGAGACTATTGCACTATTTTTACCACAGGCAATAGGACAGGCATAACAGGAAACATCATTATAAACTACTTTTTCTCTAAATAAGGATCCTTCAAATTCTTTGTTTGCTTCAGATGTACCCTCACTAAAATTCTTGGTACACATAAAACCGGCATTATTTATACCACGAACTAACTCATTTGTTCCTTCTACTCTACGAATTTGAGCCTTGGGGTTTTTCTTAAAGTTAGGATATAGCCCTGCTACTAATTCCATCAAGCCCTCTGGATCAGCTACCTCTACGTCTTTAGAACCCCTTACTGCGATTGCTTTTAAATTTTTAGAGCCCATTACTGCTCCACCGCCGCCACGACCAAACTCACGGAAAACATCACTAGTAACACAAGCAATGTTTACTTGGTTTTCTCCGGCAGGTCCAATGCAAGCAACATGAATTTTTTGATCATTTAATTCTTCTTTTATCAGGTGGTCTGTATCAGCTATTTTTTGACCCCATAGCTTATCAGCTGATTTTATTTCTACCTTATCATTATCTATCCAAAGGTAAACAGGCTCTTCAGATTTACCTTCTATAATTAAACCATCATATCCAGCAAACTTTAGTTCCGGTCCAAAATGACCACCACATAATGAATAGGAGTAGGTATTTGTTAAAGGAGATTTAAAGGCAACATTAATCTTGTTGTTACCTGGCACCATTGTTCCGGAAAACGGACCATTAAAAAATATTAGTTTATTTTCAGGACTAAGTCCGTGAATTTTAGGATCAACCTCTTTGTCTAAATAAAAGGCTCCTAAACCTCTGCCGCCTAGATAATCGATAAACATTTCCAATGGCAGTTGTTCATTAGTTATTTTTTTAGTAGTTAAATTTACTCTGAGCAGTTGTCCAGCTATACCATTCTTAGTCATCTTATTCATCCTCCTTTGTAGCGGCAACTAACTTATCGGCTTCTTCCCTATCAAGAAAATAAAGGGCATTTTCCGGGCAGTATTTGACACATTGGGGGTCTCCACCACATAGGTCACAAATTAAAACATATTTTTCAGAAGGATGAACCTTAATAGCATTATACGGACATGCTTTAATACACATTTTACAGGCAATACATTTTTCTTCATCAACTATGATTGCGCCTGTATTCTCATCTTTACTCAATGCATCTATTTTGGTAGGACATGCTTTAATACATGGGGTATCAACACATTGTCTGCATACAACAGGATAATCCATGTAATCTTCATGACTTCTGGTAACTGTTATCCTGGATTTCTTAGGATTTCCTGTTCGGAAATGACTCATGCTGCACCACTGCTCACAAATACGACAACCAACACACTTCTTTGCATCAGCTACTAATACTTTGCTCATCTTTACTACACCTCCAGAAATGTTAAAACTATTTCAACCTCTATTTATAAAATAAATTCTAGATATAAATGTGATATTTTGGTAATAAATCTTAAAAAATGCGCATTTAATATTACAATATTACATAGTTACACATTTATTCTACCTTATTAGACTAAATTGTCAATAAATTAATAATACTTAAAAGCAAGCAACTTATTGGATCTCACATACTTCTCCCGCCTACTGATAGTTTTTTATCATGCAATGCTTGTGTCAGACGTTAAATATTTCTTTCGTCCTAAAGTATTGCCAGACGCAAAAGGTTAACCCATAGTAACTAATATTCATACAATACAAACAATATAAATGAGTGCATAAATACAAATTATGCACCCATTTATAAAGAGGGGGAGATGAAAAAGCAATGATCCTTATTCTGTATATAATCCTTTACGGTGGACAGCAATGTAATTCATGCAAAAGTCATCTTTTCCAAGAAGCGCCTGAGAAGCATAGATAAATCCCATCATCTTCTTATCAAGAGGGTCAAGGATATAAGAGTCCATTCCAGCTGTCATGGTCTGAATCATAAACGTTTGATTAATTATTTTTCTAGTTGGCAGCCCAAAAGAAACATTACTCAATCCGCAAATCTTGTGGACACGGGGGTACTGTTCTTTTAATTTTAACAAAGTCTCTAGAACTGCTACACCTGCTTGGGAATCAAAACTAACAGGTTGAACTAAAGGATCAAGATGGATATCATCTTCTTTAACACCGGCTGAGACCAAATCGTTAACCAATCTATCAGCTATCCGTAACCGATCTTCAGTAGTCTTAGGCATTCCCGAATCATCCATGCACAAAGCAATAACTTTTACCTTATACTCCACAACTAAAGGAATAACTTCGGAAAACTTTTTTGCTTCAGCGGTTATTGAATTAACCATCGGCTGATAGTTATTATTAATTGATGATAAACCCGCTTTCAATACTTTAGGATTAGGACTATCAATACATAATGGAGCAGAAACCTTATCTTGAATTACCTTTACTAGCCAAGCCATTATTTCTGGTTCGTTATATACCTGAGTTCCACAATTAACATCAATGTAGTGGGCACCCGCTTCAACTTGTTTTTGTGCAATTTCTTGAATTAAGGTGCTATCCATTTTTTCTAAAGCATCTTTGATCATTGATCTGCTAGAATTAATGAGTTCTCCAACAATAAGCATTTTATTTTTCCTCCTGAAATAGTTTAATAAATATTAATTCCCTAACTTTCTAGAAATAGTTATTCTTCCACAATTAAATCATTAAATGTTCTATCAGAAGAAATATCAATATATGTTGCCTATTTTAGAATATTGTCTATTTTTTGTTTTTTTATTTACTAAATAAGTATATCCATGTGGGTTCCAAAGCCCCCCAACAATATAAACAATTTCTATTTCTTTCAATGTAGATAGTAAATTCAAAACTCTTTTAAAAGTTAAATTATCCTGCCTATCTTTTTGTACGACAAGTCAAGTAATCAAATCTTCATCTTATAATTGCATTTTTCCATACTACAATTTGAACAGTTATGTCCTTTTCTCATTGTAGATATCTTTTCCCCTGCTCCACAAAAATAAGTGATTGACTTTAAAGGCATTAACATATTTCCTGAACTTATTGAAACACCCATGTTTATTAAATTCAACTTTTCAAAAATTTCTTTCTGTATTTGCAAAGGCACATTTTCACTGCCCGGTTCGATTTTCTCAGTTAAATTCCAGCCATTTTCCTGGGCTTCAAGAAGTGCTTTGCAATATAATTGTTCGCTCATTTTAAAGATAATTTCATCAGCTATTACCTCTAACAGCATTGCTTCCAAATATTCACCCTTAGCAAAATAATCTTTAGTTTTTAAGCTGACTTCTTCGCCTAATGTCAAAAAGCATAATACTATTTTTCCACAATTAGACATTTCTGGGAACTCAAAATTCGGGGGAATATCAATGAAACCATAAACTCCTATTGGATCTATAATATCCTTAATATTTTTTAAAAAACTATCGTAAATTCTGGATAAATTATTATAGGCAGGACTTTTAGGTCGACAGTCAATTATTTTAAAAATCCGCTCTTTTTCTATTACCCATTCAAATTCAGTAATTGTTTTCATGAAGTCACCTTAATCCCTGAACTATTAATTTGGGAGATTCTAATCTAGAATTGGAAGTTGGAAGTTGGAAGTTAGATTTTTTCCCGAAATGCTCCGAAGTTTTGCTATAATCCAACCTCCATAAGTTGGGGACATTCGTCAACCCAATAGCTGTTCGTTGGGGACATTCCTCAGCCCAATAGTAACACTACAAATGAGGTGTGTCCCCTATCCTCTTAATGAGGTGTGTCCCCCATTCCTATTACACCAGTTTCCTAGCCATTTCTGCAGCCGAAACAGCATCGGTAGCATAGCCATCTGCCCCAATATCTTTACAATATTGTTCAGTTACTGGTGCACCACCGATCATAACCTTTACTTGATCTCTTAAACCTTCTTTAATTAAGGTATCAATTACTGTCTTTTGTTCTACCATTGTAGTTGATAAAAGTGAAGACAAAGCAAGAATGTCGGGTTTATGTTCCTTAATAGCTTCAATAAATTTGTCCTCATGAACATCTATACCTACATCAACAACCTCTAATCCAGAGCCCATCATTACCATACCCACGAGATTTTTTCCTATATCATGAAGATCTCCCTTTACTGTACCTAAAACAACCTTGGCAAATGGTTTTACTCCTGTATTTGCTAAAATTGGCTTAAGAACATTTAACCCAAAATGCATAGCACGGGCAGCAATCAACACTTCTGGTACAAAAACTTCATTATTTTTAAACTTAGCACCAATAATACCCATGCCCTTTAATAATCCATCACTCAAAATATTTGAGGGACTAACCCCCAGGTTTAAAGCCTCTTGTGCTTTTTCTCCGACTAAGTCTGCATCTCCATTTTGTAAAGCTTGGGAAATTTCATTTAGAACTTCCATTCGGCAAACCTCCATTAAATATGATATTTTTATATAAATCTATTTACCTGAATAACATTTAAAGCTATATTCTCTAGCGGTTTTATAGCAAGCAACAATATTTTCCGGTGGTGTCTCATTCTGTACCACATTGGCTGGAGCAACTATATAGCCACCATCTCTTCCCAGGTCATTTATTCTGCTTATTGCTTCTTCTTCTATATCTGTCAAACTACCGCAAAGTGCCCTTTGAATATCAATTCCACCATGAAAAACTAATCGATTGCCAAATTCTCGTTTGATAGTTCCAGGATCCATCCCATTAGCTGTATGTTGTATTGGGTTAAGGATATCTATTCCAGCCTCAACAAAATAGGGAATTAAAGGATATACCGCGCCACAACTGTGCAACATAATTTTAACATGAGGTGCCTTTTTCTTAATAAAACTAAATAATTCTTTGTGTAACGGCAGGAAAAACTCCTGATACATTTTGGGTGAAATAAAAGGTGCATTTTGCATTCCATAATCTTCGCAATGGGCTATCGTCTGAATATACGGACCCACAGCATCTAGATATACATCATGAAGTCCAATAATTCTTTCCAGTATCTTATCCAATAATTTATGGATAAACTTTTTATTAAAAACTAAATCCATCATAAAATCTTGAAAGCCTCTTAATATCCACCCGTTATCAAAAAGTCCCAACGAATGAGGCGCATGGGCGGCAACAGCATAACTAGTGTTATCAAATAAGAACTTTGCTCTATCCGTTAAACCATTTATCCTACCTGGAGCATAAGGATCAGGCCAAGGATATTTATCTAGATCGGATTCGTCGAAACCTTTTAATGGAGTATTAATAATTGCTCTTTCATTTCCTGAAAACTTATAAATATATCCCCATTCATCTTGAATAGTTCCATCTGGAAATTTTTTGGGTTGATAACCTTCTGGTGGATTTAGCCAAATATGTCTAAAATCAATTTCTAGTGCTTCTAAAACCCTTTCATCATAATAGGTTGCCGTAAAACCTTTACGAAAAGGATCAATATCACCTTCTATCTTTAAATGCTCTTTTAAAGCAAAATAGCCAGTATCATTAATAAAGGATGCTGAATTGCATAAGTCCAAAGGGGCTCGATCTGGTTTTTTATGGTTTAGTACTGCATTAACTCGTTCTCTACTGTTCAAATTTTTCCACTCCTCATAATATGTCATTATCCTCTTGAAAAAAGTCATTATTTCTAATGAAATCAAACGGAAATCTAATCTTTTATATTAATGAAATCCCTTGCTTTGCCTACCGAACCAAATATTTTTATCTTATCAATAACTATCTCTTTAACTGCTTTTCTGGCTTCAGCACTTGCCAATAAGGGATCTGTCTTGCCATTTTTGAAACTATTCTCTAATGCCTTGTACCATGCAATCTTCAACTCAGTACCAACATTGATCTTACTAAATCCGAGCTGAATTAATTTATGAAAGGTTTCTACATCAAGACCCGAACCACCATGTACAACCATAGGGATTTTTATCAATTTATTTAATTCTGCAGCCACATCAAATCTAATTATAGGTTCGGATTTATAAATCCCATGGGCAGTTCCGATGGCAGGAGCAAGAGCGTCAATTCCTGTTTGTTCCACAAACTTAACGGCTTCTTCAGGAATAATAATTTTTCCACTTCCTCCATCAATGATTTGGTCCTCTACTCCTCCAATAGAACCTAACTCTGCTTCAACTGCAATATCCTCTCTTACCGCCTTTGAAATTTCAACAACTTTTTTGGTAAGTTCTATGTTTTTTTCAAACGACATTTTTGAACCGTCGATCATAACAGACGTAAATCCGTTAACTAAGCATTTCTGCACAAGTTCAAAAGAATTACCATGATCTAGATGTAGTGCTGCCGGAACACTGCACCTTGAAACTATTTCTCTTGCTGCGAAAATTACCGGTTTAAATCCAGCGTCATTAATAAAAGGTGGTGTAGTTTGAACAATAACCGGTGAAGACAGTTCCTCGGCAGCAGCAATAATCCCCTGCAAAACTTCTAAATTATGAAAGTTAAATGCTCCCACAGCAAATGAATTTTTTTTTGCAATTTCCACTAATTTTATATATGAAACTTCCATTTAATTCACTCCTTAAATTATTTAAATCTAAAAAACCTCGGCAAAGAATCTCCTATTAATGGTAAAGCATAATCTTTAAATGCCTCTGTGATATAATTCCCTTCACTATTTATGAACTGATCAGGAATTAATTTTTCAACATTTGCTACATTTTCTAAAGGAGTTACATCAAAATGGCACTTATAATCTTTTCCTTCTTCCCTTTTAAGGATAATCATTTTCCCCGAATATCCCTTTATTGCTAATTCTACAGCCTTTTGTCCAACAATTAATGCCTCTTCTCTATCAATATTGGAGGTGCATTCCGCAAATGATCGCTGAACTGTACCGCATCTATTGTATCTAACCTTTAGTCCTATTTCTTGTTTAACAATTTTAGCAAGATAGGCAGCGGGACCATCGCTAAGGGCTACGGGGACATGTCCAAAAGAGTCTTTTTCAATATTACCTGTTCCAATAAACTGATTATTTTCATCCCTTATTCCTTCACAAAGTGAGATAAATACATATCCTAATTCCTGATGTATATTTTTAATATCTTTTAAGAAACTTTCAATTTTAAACGTCCGTTCTGGAAGATATACTAAATGTGGTGCATCTTTAAAATCATTTTTCAAAAGAGCCGACGAAGCCGTTAGCCAACCTGCATGTCTCCCCATAACCTCCACAATGGCAACATCGTCAAATGTTTTCATTGCCTCCAAATCCCGTCCTGCGCTTATTGTACTTACTGCAGTAAAGCGAGCAGCACTACCAAAACCTGGACAATGATCAGTTATAGGCAAATCGTTATCAATGGTCTTCGGAATTCCCATGGTATACATCTCATACCCTTCACTCTCTGCCAGTTTTGCTATTCTATTACATGTATCCATTGAGTCATTTCCACCAATATAAAAGAAGTACCGAATATTATTACTTTTAAGTATTTGCAAAATATTAGTATAATCTTCATCCTTCACTTTATACCTGCAGCTTCCTAATGCCGATGCGGGAGTAACTGTTAGCTGTTCAATTTCTTGCTCAGAAATGATTATTTCCTTTAAATTTCCTACTAATAATCCCTCTATACCGTGTTCCATGCCATATATTTTCTTGATTTGGTTACTATTTTGAGCTGCAATAATTACCCCAGCAAGGCTAGCATTTATTACTGGTGTTGGACCACCCGACTGACCTACCAAAAGATTTCCCGAAATTGTATTCACTAATTTATCACTCCTTGCAGTTAACTTTTCTAATAAGATTTAATAAATATGCCCCCGTTGTTTTTATCAGATTCTCTATTCAGGGCAACCCTATACCTGTATGAGTCGGGTCTGTATGAGTTAAAAGATACCTCAATTATTTTTCCCCTGCTATAAGCAATTCTCTCCATAACAAGTACCGGAGAATTCTCTTTAATTTCCAATGCCTTTGCTTCTTCCTCGGTCGCTTCGGCTGCAGAAATTGTCTGATAAGCATTCTCCACTATTATTCCAAGCTCATTTTGAACAATATCATATATTCCTTTTTGAGTAAGATCATATTTTACAATCTCTAATCCAATCTCTACTGGCCAAAAATTATTATTAAATGTAATATGTTCACCGTTGGCTTTTTGTATTTTTCTAATCAAATAAACTTTTGAGGTTTTAAATTCAGCTAACAAAGGCATCTCCTGCAATAGATCATCATCAATAGTAATGATTTCTGTTTTTAAAACTTGCGCACTAGCTTTAATTCCTTTAGCTTCCATCTCTTCAAAGAATCCTGTTAGCCTATTTAGATCTTCTACCATATCTTTTCTTACGAATGTACCTTTTCCGGATCTTCTGACAAGCCAGCCGTCCTTGACCAATTCGTAAATTGCCCTTCGAACAGTAGTACTACTGACATTGTATTGCTCCATCAGTTGCTTATCAGTCGGAAACAGGTCGCCTGCTTTCCAACGGCCATCTTTTAATTGTGTTTCCAATTCCAATTTTATTTGGGAATGTAGAGGCATCGAATCCAAATCAAGTTTATTCAAATTGCTTTCCTCCAAACATTAAGTCAATATTTAAACTATAACTTCAAAATCTCCAAATTCACCAAATTAGCAAACTCTTTTAATTCCTCGGTAAAATCTCCATATGTTAAAATATAATGATGCTCCAAGCCATTATAAATAATACTGTCTATTGCTTCCTCAACCGGCGTTTCAATTTTAACTGGCAGTGTATTACCATGAAACATTAGTTCTCTTTTAATTCCCACTCCTCCTCCGATAAGCAACCTTAATTTATTATTCTTATCGGGGCTTAACCTTCCAATTGTCACAAACCCTTCTTGTAATGGGAAATAAAGTGCTAACGGAATCTTCCGATTGGGATGAATACCTGGTACAACCTCCGAATCTTGGGCCTTTAACGACTGTGGACCCGCTCCGCAATGCCAAAAAGTCAATTCATTAATTTCCTCATCCCCACAAATTAAGTCAGCAATAAATGTTGCTTTTTGAGAAAAATATTGACCTAGCAGCATTGTAATTGCACCATTAACATCGGCTTCACAAGCCGCTACAATACCTTCATCGTTTAATTTACCAAGAGAAAAACAGGCAGCTCCTCCATATTTGTTCATAAATTCAGGCCAACATTCTACAGCAACCGCATCTAACTTTTTTTCTGCTATTATTTTTTTTAATGCATAATACGCCCTGATAGATTTCTCGCAAGCCTTTTTATCTAGTGCTTCACAACCCGGCAAATCGGAAATAAAAGGAAAATCTGGATTTTCAATGTTATCAGCAACATCAAAAATATCCTGTAGCGAAAAATAATCCACTGAAACACCCAAAAGCTCATATAGGCTAGTTTCTTGAAAATTAGAAGCATAATAGCCTGCAGGGCGATGCCCAAATAAACCTATCCTTTTCCCTTTCAACCATTTTGCTGCACCGGCGGCCCTGACAAATGCTACAATTTTTTTCCATACTTTAGCTGAATCCACCGGACCGTAAACACCTTTAAATTTTTTCCCAGCTGCAACTAATGCATGAGCTCCAAGATTTAATCCACAAAATGAATTTAACCTTAAACGTTCTCCATTGGCTTCCTCTTTTACAGCCCAAATCAGTACAGGTTTATTAATATAAGTCACGAACTTTAGTATTAATGATGCATCAGTAAAAGTACCTTGAATAACTATTACGGCATCTAATTCTAAAGTATTTAATTTTTCAGCAACAGCAAGTGCTTCATCGGGGACTGTAATTCCCTGGTCAATAACTTCAGTACATATATTGTTTTCCCTTAAAATCTTATTAAATATTTCAAAGTTTTCCTGTGCATATTGTGTATCAAACTGAGGTCGCGCTAACATAATGACTCCAACTTTGTTGTGTAGACTGCTCATATCTAAAACTCCTTCACATTATAATTAAGGTTTCCTTTTACAGTGATTGATTATATGCTATTTATTCACTAACCTTTAACCGCACCGCCGGTCAATCCTTCAACCAAATAACGTTGTAGTAGAATAAATACTACAACAACAGGGATACTGATAATTGTTGAAGCTGCCATCATTCCGCTCCAATCATGTTTGAATTCCCCGCCAAAGGCTAGAATCATACCTGGAGGTAATGTTTTCATACTGATATCGTTAACCAATGTTAAAGGAAATAACAGATTATTCCATGCATCTAGGAAAGCAAATACCCCAGTTGCAACTATGCCGGGCAAAATCAGAGGCAAGACTACCATCCGCATAGCTTGAAATCTGCTACAGCCGTCCACCATTGCCGCCTCCTCTATTTCTATTGGAACTGAGTCCACAAATCCTTTAATCATCCAAATACCAAAAGGAATTGAAAAGGAAGTAAATCCCAAGATTAGACCTATATAAGTATTCAATAAATGTGTTTTAACATAGAGCAAATATAATGGAATTAGTAAGACAACAAGGGGAAACATCTGGGTCACGAGTACACCAATTGAAATTGCTTTGCGAAAACGAAATCTCAAGCGGGACAAAGCGTATCCCGCTAGAGTTGCCAGGATAATAGAGATAAAGACGGTCCCCAGTGAAGTTATGACGCTATTAATAAAATATTTATAAATAGGTGTCGAACCAAAAATAAGGTTTTCATAACTTTTAAGACTTGGATCTTGCGGCAATATAGTGGGTGGCACTTGAAATACATCCAAGTTTGTCTTCAAACTTGTTACCAACATCCAAAACATGGGGAATAGTGTCCAAATTACTGTAAAAAGTAAAATTGCTGCTAAAGCACCATACCATAATATTGAAAATTTCCTTTCTATCATGTAAATACCCCCGTTTTAAAAATCTTTTTGTAACGATTTGATATATGCGATTGAGAGTGCAAGAAGGGCAAAAACCCATATAACACCAACAGCTGAAGCGTAACCTAGCTGGTATTGTTCAAAAGCTATTTTGTAAATATAAACTGCTGCAGTTGTCGTTGCATTTGCAGGTCCACCACCGGTCATGGTAAAAATTATTGGGAAATTGTTAATGTTTCTAATAACCATTAAAAGACTACTAATTACTAAAATTCCTTTTAAAAAGGGTAAAGTTACATGGCGAAATTCCTGCCATCTGCTGGCTCCTTCAACATACGCCGCTTCCTGTACATCACGTGGAATAGCTTTTAAGCCTGCTGTAATCATTAAGATAAAGAAGGGTGTTTGGTTCCAGATATGGGCAATAATTATTGAAGCCATCGCCAGTTTATCTCGCATTAACCACGGTAAATAATTTTCAATTATATGAATTTTTTGCAGGAAAAAATTTATAATTCCTACTTCAACATCAAACATATACATAAATAAATAACCTACAACTATACCTGGAATAACCCATGGAACCAGGATTATCCCCCTGTAACCTGCGTATTTTTTAGGAAGTTGATCGAAAACAATAGCAATAATTAATCCTAAAAGCAGGCTTATAGAAACCGTAGTGAAGGTAAAAATAAATGTATTTTTAAAGACAACCCAAAATGTTTCATCACGAAACATAATTCTAAAGTTTTCCAAGAAAACAAATGCTGTATTATTGGGCTGGGTTAGATTAAGATTATAAAAAGCTAAAATAAATGCTCTAATTAACGGATAGAATATGATAAATGTCATTAGCAGCAACGCCGGAGCAAGCAAAATTGCCGCGGTTTTTGGAGAATCGTGAACACTAGGTTCACGATTCTCCTTGTTAAATTTAATTTTTAGTAATTTAGCCAATATTTTTTTTGCCATCTATAAAACCTCCAGTTTAAACCAATCAGCTAATTATTTACCTTGAATAATACCCTCTAATTTAATTTGCGTTTTATCAAGGATTTCATCGATAGATTTGGAAGTTGTAATTACTTCTTGCATACTATTTGCTAAAATAGTAGCTGCATTAGTATAGTTAGCACCAAAAGGTTGAGCTACTGAAGTTGGTACTACTTCTTTTATAAATGCTTTTGTAATGGGATTGTCAAACTCTACGGGGAATCTATCTAATGCACTAGAAACTACAGGTAAAAATCCCATTGGAATAACATAATCTTTTAAGCCAACATCGCTAGTGGCAAGGAATTCAAGGAATTTTGCAGCTTCTTCTTTATGTTGAGAAGCTTGAAATACCGCAGTATAATGATCACTGCCACCCACTGTATAAGACTTACCGTCGATTCCTGCAGGTAATGCTGTCACACCCCATGTATCATAAAAGACCTCATCGGTAATTTTTTCATCAAAACTCTGAATCGTCCCTTTCAAGAACGGTGCATCAAAGGCAAAGGCTAATCTATCTTGGGCACCAAGGGGTCTAAATTCACCAAGTTTTTTCCCTGGCAAAGTATAGCCTTTGTCAACAAGATCGCGCAGCCATTCTGCATAAAGCTTCATCCCATTTACATTTACACTTTCTCTATTAAATGGCTCTACGCCAAAAGATCTCATAAATGGCCATTGAAAACCAGTTGTAAAAGCACGTGCCGTGGTATCGTATTGGAGAGGAACAATATCTTTTATTGTTTTTACTTTGGCCATAGCGGCATTTAATTCTTCCATTGTTTTAGGAGGACTATTTGGATCTAAACCTGCTTGTTCCATAATTTTCTTATTATACCAAAATCCGTTGGTGCCTCCTCCCCAGGGTACAAGGTAATGTTTATCTTCAAACGCACCAATGTCATAGTAAGATTTACTTACATCAGACAGGAATTCTTTGGAAAGTAACTCATCAGTAGGTGCCAAAGCACCCATAGCAGCTAAACTAACACCTGCGTCAGAAGCTAGTTGAGCCATATCAGGAGCATTTCCTGCCGTTACCATAATAGTTAACTGATTTTGGATTTCTGAAAATGGTATTGTTATATTTTTAATCTTTATATTTGTGTTTTCCGCTTCAAATGCCTCAATAACCTTATTAATTCTTGCTTTTGTAGCTTCTTCGGCAGTTGCCCAGTTAACAAAACTTAATTCAACCACTTCTGCTTTATTTTCAACTGCATTTTGATTTTCATTGGTATTGTTTTCTTCTTTTTTTGAATTACTACCAGCGCAAGCTGCTAAAACCATCGAGAAAACTACTAATAAAACCATTAACATTAATAAATTTTTCTTTGTCATAAACTACCTCCCACGAAATTTATATTTTACTATTTTATGTTAATTAACAATGATGTCAAAGATTCACCACTTTGCGCATCAAAAAGGTGTTTATTCCCCTCGCTGGGTTTTAACTTAATTGTAGAATCTACAGCCGGCACCCTTTTGCTACCATTTACGCAAATGACCACTTCTTCCCCACTTTCGACTCGAGTATGGATAATTGACTCTGAACCTATATGTTCGACCACCTCCACTTTACAAGCAAAATTATCGGAATCCCCTTCTTCATTAACAAGTTCAAAGCTTTCGGGGCGTATTCCCAAAACTACTTTTTTGTCTTTCAACATACTTAAGGGATTATCCGCAAGTTCTACACTTACATGATTGTTTTTAAAAAAAGTCTTTCCATCATTAATTTCAATACTGCCATTAATAAAATTCATTTGCGGGGAACCAATAAATCCCGCCACAAAAATATTTTTGGGACTTTCATAAATTTCTTTAGAAGTTCCAAATTGTTGGACAATTCCATCTTTCATAACCACAATTCTGGAACCCATTGTCATGGCTTCAGTTTGGTCATGGGTAACATAGATCGTTGTAGTTTTTAATCGCTGATGTAATTTAATTAATTCAGCTCTTGTCTGGACACGCAATTTTGCATCCAGATTACTTAAAGGTTCATCCATCAAAAACACCTTGGGATGTCGAACAATTGCCCTTCCCAAAGCCACCCTTTGTCTTTGCCCACCCGACAATTGTTTTGGAAAACGGGTAAGATACTCAGACATATCCAGTAGTCGAGCTGCTTCATCAACCCGCGTTTTAATTTCATCTTTAGAGAACTTTCTTAAATGCAAACCAAAAGCCATATTATCAAACACATTTTTATGGGGATAAAGGGCATAGTTTTGGAAAACCATTGCAATATCCCGATCTTTCGGTTCTAAATAGGTAACTTTTTTATTATCTATATATATTTCTCCAGTAGTTGGTTTCTCTAAACCGGCAACCATTCTTAGCGTTGTGCTTTTACCACAGCCTGAAGGACCAACAAGGACTAAAAACTCCCCATCGTTAATTTTTAGATCAATATTTGCAACCGCTGTAGTTTCACCAAAAGACTTTGAAACTCCCTCCAATACCACTTCTGCCATTATTGTTAATTCCTCCCCTTATTCTTAGTTTTAGCAACTTTGCGAAAATTAAAATTTCATTATATCCTGTACTTTTAAAACCAAAAATATATTCTTTTATAAGGAAAATATTTTATTGATTGATTGCAAAGTTTGTAATGTTTGTATACTTTATTTACATTATATTTTTCCAACTTAGACAAGTCAATATATTTACTCCAATTTTCTGAATTTAATTTCTAAATCATATGTCTTCCAATTATAAACAGCCTTTAATTCAATTTTATTTTGTCTGCCACCATTTAGGAACAGTATCTAAATTTATGGTATTCCGTGATTGCCAAGTGTATTAGATAACTAGATGTTTCTACGCCTAATGGCAGCACTGTAGCTTTTTTAGGTACAAAAAAACCTGCCTAGGCAGGTTTTTTCTAAACTAATGCCCTAGCACCAATATCTTTCCGATACTGTGCTCCCTCAAAGCTTATTTGCTCAGCTCCTTGATAGGCTTTGTTTATAGCTTCTTTTATATCTATCCCTAGCGCTGTAACACCCAGAACCCTACCGCCGTTTGTTAAGATATTTTCCTTTTCTTTTTTCGTACCAGCATGGAAAACTAATACACTTTCAGGTACATTTTTCAAGCCTGAAATTATCTTTCCATTTTCGTATTCCTCCGGGTATCCACCAGCTGCTATTACGACACAAACTGCTGGCTCATTAAACCATTCTACACTTGCCTTATCCAGTTCTCCATCAACTACAGCCTCCATGATATCGATAAGATCACTTTTTAGACGGGGCAGAACAGCCTGAGTTTCTGGATCACCAAACCTAGCATTAAATTCCAAGACTTTAGGACCCGCTTCGGTTAACATCAATCCAGCATAAAGTATTCCTTGGAAAATCCGACCCTCTTCAGCCATAGCCAGAACCGTTGCTTCTAAAATGTCTTTAAGTACTATTTCATGAATTTCCTGGGTATAAACCGGAGCGGGTGAGTACGCACCCATTCCACCAGTATTAGGTCCCTGGTCATTATCAAACACCCTTTTATGATCCTGAGCTGAAACCATAGGGATAACTGTTTTTCCATCAGTAAAAGCCAGCATACTTACTTCCTGCCCAACTAAATACTCTTCAATAACCACTTTTTCTCCGGCTTTTCCGAATTTACTTTTCAACAGTATTTCTTCTACTGCGGCTATTGCTTCTCCCTTAGAAAAACAAATTATGACACCTTTTCCAGCAGCCAAACCATCTGCCTTCACAACACAGGGTATACCTATTTCATCTATAAATTGAAAAGCCTGTTTACTATCAGTAAAAACCTGATACTTAGCTGTAGGTATCTTGTATTTTTCCATCAATTCTTTACTGAAGGCTTTACTGCCTTCAATTTCAGCAGCTTTTTGCGAGGGCCCAAAAATCCTTAAACCTCTAGCCTGAAATTTATCCACTACACCAAGAGTCAGTGGTACTTCCGGCCCCACAACTGTCAAATCTATTTTTTTCTCCAGAGCAAATTCCAGTAATACGTTAATATCTTCAACTCCAATATCAATGCAGCTTGCTAATTCAGCTATACCCGCATTACCAGGAGCACAGTAAATTTCTTTAACCATAGGGCTCTGCCTGAATTTCCAGACTAGGGCATGCTCCCTGCCCCCACCCCCAATTACAAGGATACGCAATTCCTTCACCTCCAAATTATATCCCTACGGGACAGGTTAAGGCTAAGGTTGAGGTTAAGAATTAATAACCGCGGACGCGCAATGCGCGCCCCTACAGTTTTCGTTTCATATTCTCAACCTTAACCTTAACCTTAGCCTAAGCATTAATAATGCCAGTGGCATTATTAATGCTTAAAGTGCCTAATCCCTGTAATCACCATAGCTATTCCATATTCATCACAGGCTTTGATGCATTCTTCATCCCGAATAGAGCCGCCGGGCTGAATGATTGCTTTGATACCTCTTTTAGCTGCAGTATCTATTGTATCCCGAAATGGGAAAAAGGCATCTGAGGCTAGTACAGCTCCTTGAGATTTGTCCCCCGCCTGTTTCAAAGCTATTTCTGCAGCACCTACTCGATTCATCTGTCCCGCTCCCACCCCTAAGGTTTGCCTGTCATTGCTAATAACTATAGCATTAGATTTTACATGCTTGACAACCTTCCAGGCAAACAATAATTCAGCTATGTCTTCAGAGCTGGGCTTTTGCTCCGTTACTACCTGAAGACTTTCTTTAGTTATTTCAATCCCATCCCGTTCCTGAACTAAGAAACCACCGCTAACCTTTTCCATCCAATAGTCTTTTACCGGTCTACTGTGACCTACTTCTATTAACCGCAGGTTTTTTTTAGCAGTAAGGATTTCTAATGCCTTATTGGAGAATTCGGGAGCAACTACTGCTTCCATAAATGTTGCGATAATTTTCCGGGCTGTCTTGGAATCCACCCCTTGATTGAATCCGATTATTCCCCCAAAGGCAGAAACGGGATCAGCTTCTAATGCCCTAGTGTACGCCTCCTCTAATGTATCACCTAAGGCAGTCCCGCAGGGATTAGTATGCTTAATAATACACGCCGCAGGGATATTTTTAAACTCCTGAACAATGGACCAAGCCGCCTCAACATCAACAATATTATTATAGGATAACTCTTTGCCCTGCAGCTTATTAGCCCCAGCAATTGTCCCTCTGATGTTTCCAGAATGGGCATAAAAGGCCGCTTTCTGGTGGGGATTTTCCCCATAACGCAGATCCACTATTTTCTGACCGCTAGCAATAAAATCTCGGGGAAAGGCTTCGCTGTCAACTAAGCCCGCTAGGTAGTTGCTGATAACTGAATCATAATGGGCAGTATGCTGAAAAGCTTCTAAAGCCAAGTTCATTCGCAGCTCTAAAGCTATCTCTTGGTTTTCCTCCAACTGTGCAATAATCTCTTGATACCTATGAGGATTAACAACAACTGCTACCCTAGAAAAATTTTTAGCGGCAGCCCTAACCATAGTTGGTCCCCCGATATCAATTTTTTCTACAGCCTCATCTAAAGTAACCTCTTCTTTACTTATAGTTGCTTCAAAAGGATAAAGATTAACTACTACCAAATCAATAGGGGAAATTTCGTATTCTTTGAGAATTTCCAGATGTTCTTTAGTACCTTTAGCCAATATCCCACCATGAACATTAGGATGCAAGGTTTTTACTCTGCCTTCTAGGATTTCAGGGAAATTTGTAACCTGGGAAATTCCCGTGACTTTAATACCTGCTTCCTGCAGACTTTTAGCGGTCCCTCCCGTAGAAACTATTTCCCAACCCAGCCCAGTAAGCTTTCGTGCAAAATCTATAACACCGGTTTTATTTGAAACACTAATTATAGCTCGTTTCATTAAATTCACCTCTTTATGTAGGGGCGCCCATTGGGCGTCCGCAATAATTGGATATTATCGGGAAGGACAGATTCATTACGGACGCGCAATGCGCGCCCCTACAATCGTTTTTCTTCCCTTAACCTCAATTCTATCTTCAGCGATCAGTTTAACCGCTTCTGGGTAAATTCGGTGTTCCTCAGCTAAAATACGCAGGCTTAGGGTTTCCTCGGTATCATCGGCTAAAACCGGTACTACGGCCTGCGAAATAATGGGGCCGCTGTCCATCCCTTCATCTACAAAATGAACAGTACAGCCGGAAAATTTCACTCCGTAGTCTAGAGCCTGCTGTTGAGCATCTAAGCCTGGAAAAGCAGGCAGTAGTGAAGGATGGATATTAATGATCTTTACTTGGGAATTACTTATAAAATATGGGCTCAAAATCCTCATAAACCCAGCTAAGCAGATAAGATCACAGCTATATTCATTTATTAAGTCTAAAATTTTTTGTTCATAAAGCTCCCGGGTCGAGAAGTCATGTCTGACTAGAGTAATTGCAGGTATTTGATGTTTATGGGCCCGCTCCAAGGCTAAAGCCTTTGGATTATCACTTATAACTACAGCAATCTCCGTCGGTATTTCACCTTTCTCTTGAGCATCAATTAAAGCCTGCAAATTTGTGCCCCGGCCCGATGCCAAAATTGCTAGACGCAACCTCATAAAACTTTAGCCCCTTCATAAATTACTGCCTTTTCACCAGAGGAAATGAAGCCAATTTGATAAGCAGGCTCTCCCAGCTTTTTACAAAGCTCCACGGCCTCTTTTGCTTCTTCCTGATCCATAATTACCACCATACCAATACCCATATTAAAGGTCCTATACATTTCCTCCGTGCTAATATCACCTAGCTTTTGCAAAAGCTTAAATACAGGCAATACCGGCCAAGAATTTTGATTGATTTCAGCCTGACAATTATCTGGTAAAATTCGGGGTATATTTTCCGTTAATCCCCCGCCGGTTATATGGGCTAAACCTTTAACTTTATATAGATCAAATATCTTTCTCATAAGTGATACATATATCCTGGTGGGTTCTAATAAAGCATCCCCTAGTTTTTGTCCTAGTTCTTTGATATATTCATCAAGCGAGAGTCCCGCCCTTTCCAAAAGCACCTTACGGACCAAGGAAAAGCCATTACTATGAAGACCGCTAGAAGGAAACCCTAAAATAACATCGCCGGGTTTTATCTTACTACCATCAATAATTTGGCTTTTATCCACTACTCCAACCACAAAACCGGCTATATCATACTCACCTTCGGAGTAAAAACCGGGCATTTCCGCTGTTTCTCCGCCGATTAGAGCACAGCCAGCCTGACGGCAGCCCTCAGCGATACCGGCAACAATTTCCTTTACCTGCCCTGGATCAAGCTTACCTACAGCTAAATAGTCCAAGAAAAATAAAGGTTCTGCTCCGGAAACTAAAACATCATTTACACACATAGCTACCGCATCAATACCGATAGTATCATGTCTTTTCATTTGAAAGGCAATCTTAAGCTTTGTCCCTACACCATCTGTACCGGAAACTAAAACGGGCTCCTGATATTTTTTTATATCCAGGGCAAACAATCCGCCAAATCCACCTAACTCAGTCAACACTTCGGGGCGAAAAGTGCTTTTTACTAAAGGTTTGATGAGCTCTACAGCTTGATTTCCTTTATCAATATCAACACCAGCTTGGCTGTAACTCATTCCCTGATGCGAGCACATAATTTTCCCCCCTGTCCATTGCCTGTTTCTAAGCTGTGTTTACCCAACTCCTCCGGTGGAGGTATGACAATAGGATAATCACCATCAAGACAGGCAGAACAAAACCCTTTATCCCTGCCCATAGCCTTAAATAATCCTTTTTGACTTAGATAATGCAAACTATCAGCACCAATATATTTTCTAATCTCATCTAAACTTTTTTGAGCTGCAATTAACTCTGCCCGTTCAGAGGTGTCAATGCCATAATAACAGGGGTGCATAACAGGGGGTGAACTAACCAGCACGTGTACTTCTTTAGCACCATTGTGTCTTAACATTTCCACTAGTTTCTTGCTGGTTGTCCCTCTGACAATGGAGTCATCAACTATAGCTACTCGCTTGCCGGCTATTTCCTGCCGAATTGGGTTAAGCTTTAATCTGACACCCAACTCTCTTAGATTTTGGTCCGGCTGTATAAAAGTTCTACCGGCATACCTGTTTTTTAATAAACCCTGGGAAAAAGGAATGCCTGCTGTTTCTGCATAACCAATTGCTGAAGCAGTACCAGAGTCGGGAACAGGAATAACCGCATCTACATCCAAGAAAACTTCTTTCGCCAGCTGTTTACCCATATTCCTGCGGGCATGGTTTACACTGATACCATCTATAATGCTATCAGGCCGTGCAAAGTAAATATATTCAAAAACACAGACCGCACCTTGATCTTGAGTGAAAATACGGCGGGAATTTAAGCCATTTTTATCAATTATCACTATTTCCCCTGGCTCTACATCTCTAAGGAATGTTGCTCCTAAAGTATCTAGGGCACAGGACTCAGAAGCAAGCACATAGCCATCTTCACCGAGTTTACCAATACAAAGGGGCCGATTACCATAAGGATCTCTTACACCAATCAGCTTTTCTTCGTTCATAACTACTAAAGAATAAGAGCCTTTAATATCGATCATGCACTTCAACAATGAATCTTCAATAGAATTTTGCCCATACCTGGCTATAAGATTTATAATTAATTCGGAATCAATGCTGGATTGGAAGACGGAACCATTATTGGCTAACTTGTCTCTCATCTCATTAGCATTAGTAAGATTTCCGTTATGGGCTAAAGCGACACTTCCCTGCAGATACCGACACACCAAGGGTTGGGCATTAAGGGCCAGGCTAGAACCGGTAGTAGAATACCGTACATGACCAATAGCCATATATCCTTCCATACTTTTAATATTCTCTTCAGTAAATACTTCGGCAACCAAACCCATATCCTTATGGACTTGAATGCCGCAGCCATTAGTAACTGCTATTCCTGCACTTTCCTGCCCTCTATGCTGTAGGGCAAATAATCCGTAATAGGTTAGTCTAGTAACATCTAAGCCAGGAGCATAAATTCCGAAAACACCACATTCTTCTGAGAGCTTGTCTAACCTTTCATCAAACACGGTATAGCCCCCTTATATCTAGCCTCAATTTCATTAAGAGTCAGGTTTATGGTAAAGCTATTGCCGTTAATAACCAAAGACTTGCCTTGGACAACACCAAGCTTACTTATTGCCAGGGAATGGCTTTGAGCCATCGCTTTTACTTTATCCGCACTTTCCCGGGAAACACTAATAATTATCCTGGATTGAGTTTCCCCAAAAAGTAATGAACTGGGCCGCAAGGTGCTTTCCTCCAACCTAATCTGAGCACCCATACCTCCAGCTAGACAGCATTCAGCCAAGGCTACACTTAATCCGCCTTCGCTGCAGTCATGAGCCGAATTAATTAAACCCTCTTTTATTAACTTTAAAGTACACTCCTGTAGAGCTATCTCCTTTTCTAAATCAAGATCTGGCGGCATACCTGCTTCTAAGCCATGATACATGACCAAGAATTCACTACCTCCAAGCTCATCACTATTTTCACCTAGTAAATAGATTATGTCATCCTGATTTTTAAAGTTCAAAGTACAAACCTTTTCGATATCCTCAATTAAGCCAACCATGCCCACAGTGGGCGTAGGGAATACTGCTTCACCCTTTGTTTCATTATAAAAACTGACATTACCGCCGGTAACTGGAGTATTTAAGGCACGACAAGCCTCTCCAATACCTCGAGCAGCTTCTTTAAACTGCCAGAATATTTCCGGTTTCTCAGGATTGCCAAAATTAATGCAGTCCGTAACTCCCAGAGGTTTAGCTCCTGTACAGACAAGGTTTCTAGCCGCTTCACTGACCGCAATTTTCCCTCCCACATATGGATTTAGATAAACATACCGGGAGTTACAATCTATAGTCAAGGCAATACCTTTTTTCGTCCCCTTTACCCTCACTACCGCTGCATCAGCCCCTGGGCGAACTACTGTATTAATACCCACCATATAGTCATACTGCTCATATACCCACTCTTTACTTGCTATGGTAGGTCTTGATAGCAAATCCAAAAAGGTTTTTTGATAATTTGCGGGCTCTGGTAATTCCATTAAATTGCACTTTTGGATTTCAGCCAGCTTTTCGGGCATCTTTGCTTCCCGCTCAAAGACAGGGCACATTTCCGTTAAGCCCTTGGCCGGAATCTCGGCCACAACCTTTTCTCCTTCTTTAATACGCAAAATTCCATCATCAGTCACTGTTCCCACTACTACAGCATCCAAGCCCCATTTTCTAAAGATAGACTGTACTTCATCTTCTTTTCCCTTCATAGGAACAACCAGCATTCTTTCCTGAGATTCAGAAAGCATTATTTCATAAGGATTCATGCCTTTTTCTCTGCGGGGTATTAAGGCTACATCCATTTCTATACCGGTACCACCCTTGGAAGCCATTTCACAAGAGGAACTGGTCAATCCTGCTGCACCCATATCCTGCATACCCACGACATAACCTGTTTTTATTAATTCCAAACAGGCTTCCATCAGAAGTTTTTCCATAAAGGGATCTCCTACCTGAACAGCAGGACGTTTTTCCTCTGAAGCTTCATTTAACTCCTCCGAGGCAAAAGAAGCACCACGAATACCATCCCTACCCGTTTTAGCACCTACAACCATTACAGGATTCCCCACACCTGAAGCTACCCCTTTGGCCAGGTCTTTGTGCTCTAAGATACCTACACACATTGCATTAACAATTGGATTTCCTTCATAGGACGGGTGGAAGTATACTTCTCCTCCTACGGTAGGTATACCTATGCAGTTTCCATAACCGGCAATACCTGAGACTACTCCATTGAAGAGATACCTGGATCGGGCACTGGAAAGGGTCCCAAACCTTAAAGAATTTAAAAGGGCAATGGGTCTTGCACCCATAGTAAAAACATCTCTGATAATCCCTCCCACACCAGTAGCAGCCCCCTGGTAAGGCTCAATAGCTGAAGGGTGATTATGACTCTCCACCTTAAAGGCCACGGCTAGCCCATCACCTATATCAACTACTCCCGCATTTTCCCCAGGTCCCTCTAGAACCTGGGCTCCTTCGGTAGGGAAAGTCTTAAGAACAGGACGGGAATTTTTGTAGCTGCAGTGCTCTGACCACATTACGGAGAACATTCCTAATTCAACATAGTTGGGCTCTCTTGCTAAAATTTCTTTAATCATTTCATATTCATAGTCAGTAAGCCCCAGTTCAACCCAAGGCTTGCCTGTATTATTCTCCATTTCTCCCGCCTCCTTTTAGCCAGCTAACGATAGAGGTAAACACATGTTTACCAAGGTCATTACCTAGTATTGTCTCAGCACATCTTTCCGGGTGAGGCATCATACCCAGAACATTTCCCTTTTTGTTTATTATCCCTGCGATATTATCACTGGAGCCATTAAAGTTACACTCAGGAAAGGTTTCGCCAGCAGAAGTACTATAGCGAAAAACGATTTGCTTGTTGGCTTTAAGTTTCTCCAAGGTATTCTCATCACAAACATACGCTCCTTCCCCATGGGCCACCGGCACCTGTATTACTTGATCTTGGGTATAGTCAAGGGTAAATGGCGTTTCATTATTTTCAACCTTTAAAAATGTGTCTTTACAAACAAACTTTAAGCCCTTATTCCGGACTAATGCCCCTGGTAATAACCCGGCTTCCGTAAGAATCTGAAAACCGTTACAAATACCCAAGACAAGCCCGCCTTGATTTGCAAATTTAATTACTTCATTCATAATAGGAGAAAATTTGGCAATTGAACCGGTCCGCAAATAGTCCCCATAAGAAAAGCCTCCGGGAAGGACAATGCAGTCGTACTGTGTTTTAAATGTTTCATCCTGGTGCCACACATAATCTGCATCCTGCCCAATTACCTCTTTGACTACATGGTAGCAGTCGGCATCACAGTTAGATCCTGGAAACACGATAACAGCGAACTTCATCTTATCTATCACTCCTTTCCTACGCTCAATGCACAAAATAAGAAATATTTTAATCCCCAATCCTACATTCTACATTCCCAATTTTCAAATTCAAATCTGTCGGTCAATCTGCATGATGCATCTACTATTGGGATTGATTCCCTGATGCATCCGATGAAAGTGACTCGAAGTTGATGCATCCTTTAAGCTAGACCCTGGTGCAGATGCCTCATACAAAATTTACATGCATGAAATGCATCCCGGTAGAATGACATTCATCGTGACACATCATGTCTATAAATTACCCTTCCATTAATTCAAAGCGATAGTCTTCGATAACCGGATTAGACAGTAGCTTTTTACACATTTCTTCTACCTGTTCACGGGCATCTTGTTTGTCTTCAGCCTCTAAGCTTACCTCTAGATATTTACCTACCCTCACATCCATTACATCAGAGAACCCTAATGATTCAAGTCCTTTTTTTACAGCGGTGCCTTGAGGATCTAATATGCTGGGTTTTAAAGTCACATAAACCAAGGCTTTATACATCAAGACCTGCCTCCTCTAATCTTTTCAATACTTCTTGGTAAGCATCCTCAACTTTACCTAGATCTCTACGGAAGCGGTCTTTATCCATTTTTTCTCTGGTAGTTTTATCCCAAAAACGGCAGGTATCTGGGGATATTTCATCAGCAAGGATTATTTCCCCGCTTTTTGTACGGCCAAACTCTAATTTAAAGTCAACCAATTCTATCTCGCATTTATCCATATGTTCTTTGAGAATTTCGTTAACCTTAAATGCTTCTTCAGTAATAATAGCCATTTCTTCTTTAGTAGCTAGTTCTAAAGCAGCAATGTGATAGTCATTAATCATGGGGTCACCTAATTCATCACTTTTTAAGCAAAATTCTAACACAGTACTTTTCATAACAGTACCTTCTTCTATCCCCAGCTTTTTCGCTAAGCTTCCTGCAGCGATATTTCTGACAATTACTTCTACAAGTATTATCTCAACTGCCTTAACCAGCATAGAACGATCATCTATCTGTTTAATATAGTGGGTATTAATTCCTTTTTTCTCTAACAATTTAAAAAAGATCCCCGCTATTTTGTTGTTCATCATTCCTTTTGATTGAATTGTTCCCTTTTTCAAACCATTGAATGCTGTAGCATCATCTTTATACTCCACCAAATATAAATTTTCATCATCAGTTTTATAAATTCTTTTAGCCTTTCCCTCATACAAAAAATCTAATTTTTCCAATATTATCTACCCCTTCAAATTTTATTTGTTTTCCGCGCCCACACGCCCACGAATTAACGAGGTTAACGTAATTAGAGTCCCGCTCTGGCAAAAATATAATCTACATGTTTAGTGTGATAAGAATAATCAAACAACTCATCAATCTCTTCTTTACTTAGATATTGACTTAAATTCTCATCCTGCTTTACTAATTCTTTAAAGCTTATTTTTTCATCCCAAGCTCTAAGGGCACTTTTTTGTACCCACTGATATACTGTATCTCTCGCTGCACCTTTACTAACAACAGCTAACATGACCCTTTGGGAGAAAATCAGACCTAAGGTTTTTTCTATATTAGCCATCATTACATCTTCATTAACCTGGAGGTCATCCACAACTTTAATAAAGAGCGTTAAGATATAATCTAGGAGCGTTGTACTATCCGGTATGATAATTCTTTCTACTGATGATTGGGTTAAGTCCCTTTCATGCCAGAGAGCAACATTTTCCAAGGCAGGTATAACATTTCCTCTAATAACCCTAGCAAGACCTGCGACCCGCTCACTAGTCATGGGATTTCTCTTATGAGGCATGGCTGAGGAGCCTTTTTGTCCTTTTGCAAACTCTTCCATCACTTCAAATACTTCTGTGCGCTGCAGATTTCGTATTTCAGTGGCGAATTTATCCAAGGAGCTAGCTGCTACTGCCAAAGTGCTTAAATATTCAGCATGGCGGTCTCTTTGAATAATTTGAGTAGAAACCTCGGCTGGTTTTAAATAAAGCTTAGTGCAAACAAACTCTTCAATACGGGGATCAATGTTAGCGAACGTTCCCACCGCACCGGAAATTTTACCTACACTAATATTTTCAATGGCATTTTCAATTCTTGTGATATTTCTAAGTGTTTCGGTATACCACATAGCCATCTTTAAACCAAAGGTTACCGGCTCAGCATGAACTCCATGGGTACGACCCATCATAAGAGTATACTTATACCTTAAGGCCTTTATCTTAATAACCTCTGCAAGCTTTTTTAGTTTCGCCAAAATTACTTCTCCAGCTTCCTTCATCTGAACAGAAAGGGCAGTATCCAAAATATCCGAGGAAGTCATTCCCATGTGGATATATTTAGCCTCTTCCCCTACGTACTCAGCAACATTTGTCAAAAAGGCAATTACATCATGACGGGTTACAGCTTCAATCTCGTTAATTCTTTCAACATTAAAATCTGCCTTTTCCCTAATTACCTTTGCTGCTTCACTAGGAATTTGGCCAATTTCAGCCATCCCCTCACAGGCTAATACTTCAACCTCCAGCATAACTTTCAGCCTGTTTTCAACTGACCAGATTCTTTTCATCTCCGGTAAAGTATATCTTTCAATCATGAAATAAACCTCCGTTATTTAGTTACTGGTGACTGGTTATTAGTTGGGTGTAATTTTTCGGGTTTCGTGTCTAGTGCTCTGGGACCAGGGCCCAGGGACCAGGAAAACATTTTTTAACCACGGGCCCCTCCAGGGCACACGGATTAATACGGATATAAGACTAAGATTAGAGATTTCGCTTCACTAGATTTTAATACTAAAAAAATCTAACGAAATGAAATGTAGTGAAATCTCAATCTAACGAAGTGAAATCTTTTAGTCCTTTTCAACAGCCGCCTTTTTAAAACAAGCCCGGCGGGGAATATTAGAGAACATACTCCTGCCTGGGCTTATTGTCATTCAATTACTGCATTTTTCACTTTTTCCGCTTTAGCTTCAACTTCCAAAGCCAGGTTTTGCTTAAATTCTTTGAATTTCTCTCTTAACTCAGGATACTTGACAGCCAGAATCTGCACAGCTAACAATCCGGCATTCTTGGCTCCATTTATCGCCACAGTAGCCACAGGTATCCCCGATGGCATTTGGACAATAGCATAAAGAGAATCTAGCCCTTGCAAGGGTGTTGCATTAATAGGCACACCAATTATAGGCAGAGGAGTTACTGCTGCTAAAACACCTGGCAAATGAGCTGCGGCACCTGCCCCTGCAATTATCACTTCAAGTCCATTTTCCTCAGCCTTTTCAGCATAACCTAAGGCACGGTATGGGGTTCTATGAGCAGAAGCCACCACCAAGTCATAACCTATTCCAAAGGATTTTAATACTTTTGCAGCCTCCTGCATAATTGGCAAATCAGAATCACTACCCATTACAATACCAACTAAAGGTTTTGACACAGCAATTTTCCTCCTTGTTTTTTAGTGAGTGTTTAAGTGTGATAGTGCGTAAGTGTACAAGATTTCAATTAAGCTAATTTTTTCTGGATGCATCCTATGCATGTGAATATAACATGAGGCATCTGCTGAACAGGAAGCAAGAAACAAGAGGCCAGAGGCAAGAAACTAATAATAAATATTCTTTTTTTCCTGCTTCATACCTCCAGTATCCTGCATCTTGAATAGGATGCATCAATATAAATTGCCAATCATCGATGCATCATGCAGTATAGCTTTGGAGCTGATGCATCCCAATAAATTGGCTTTCATCAGATGCCACTATCACACTGACACTCTGAATTACCCATAAGCTTACACACTGACATGCAGTATATCCTGTAAGCCGTCACACTTAGGATATTTTACCCTACAAAAAATCTAACTATAAATAAAGCTGTTAAAATCCACATTGTTAAGCTAATTTCTTTAGCACGTCCTGTTAATGCCCGTAAGACAGTATAAGAAATTACACCAAAAACTATTCCTTCGGCAATACTAAAAGCTAAGGGCATCATAAACATTGCAAAGAAGGCGGGGATTGCTTCCAGATAATCACTAAAGTCAATCTTCGTGACAGGCTCCATCATAAAGATACCAACAATAACTAAAATCGGTGCTGTTGCAGCTGATGGGATTATTCCAACTAGTGGTGAGAAGAATAAAGCTAATAAGAATAAAACACCGGTTGTTACAGCGGTAAGACCTGTTCGACCACCTTCGGCAACACCAGCGGCACTTTCAATATAAGTGGTGGTAGTACTAGTACCTAAAGCAGCTCCGGCCATAGTAGCAATAGAGTCTGCCAATAAAGCCTTATTTGCCTTAGGTAAGTGCCCGTTTTTATCCAACATACCTGCTTTACTGGATACTCCAACTAAAGTACCAATAGTGTCAAATAAATCAACAAATGTAAAGGCAAAAATTATCGGAATAAGGCCATAACTAAACACTGCCGCAAAGTCCATAGCAAATAGCGTTTCAGAAATACTAGGCGGCATACTTACTGGTGAAAACTTCTGACCCAACTGCACAACCCCTAGAGGAATTCCAATGATGGTTGTTGCTAAGATACCCCACAATAAGGAACCTCTAACTTTTTTGACAACCAGAGCACCTGTTATAACTAAACCAAAGAGTGCCAGCATAATACTTTGGGGACTTGTACCAAAGGGAAGTAAAGATAATAAAGCTTCGTCAGCAAAATAATGGGGAGTGACAAGACCTAATGTTCCTGTAGCAGGATTATGCACGATAATTCCTGCATTTTTTAAACCAATTAATGCAATAAATAGACCAATACCAACACTCACTGAATATTTTAAGCTTAAGGGAATTGAATTAACAATTGCTTCCCTAACCTTAGTTAAAGTTAGCAATAGAAAGATAATACCCGATATAAATACTGCAGCTAAAGCAGCCTGCCAGGAAAGTCCCATAGTTAAAACAACGGTATAGGCAAAAAAAGCATTTAAACCCATTCCAGGAGCTAAGGCAAAAGGATAATTAGCTAAGAAACCCATCAAAAATGTTCCTAAAGCTGCAGCTAAACAAGTAGCAACCATAACAGGTCCTGCAGGCATACCAGCATCACTTAATATCAAAGGGTTAACAGCAATGATATAAGCCATAGTCATAAAAGTTGTAATACCTGCCATGATTTCAGTACGTACATTTGTACCATGTTCTTTTAACTTAAAAATATTTTCTAACATTTCTCTCATACCTCCAAATGCTATTAATATGTACAAAAATTCTTCTCTTCATTTTCAATTTTCAATTTTCCATTTTTCACTATATCACTATTCTTTATTGTCCCTCCCTTCTGGAAAAATACTCCTAATTAATGTTGTTACTTTAGATAAAATTTGAAAAATAATAAAACCCAGACGGGTAGGTTATCCAATAAACGAGGAAACCTACCCGCCTAGGCTTTTATCCTTTCGGTGTAATACTGGCTCACCAGTATCCATACCACTCGGACCAAAAGAATTCAGATATCCAACTCCTAGTTTCTGACTTCTTTTTGGAACCCTAGGTATGCTTTCTCCCGTAGCCGGATGATTTACGGTCACCCGGTAGAAACTTGTGGGCCATATCCCCACTAATTATACGGAACGTATGCTGTTTTCGTTAGTTATATGTAAATTTTAGCATCTTTTTAGTCCATAGTCAATCAAAAAGCGAACGTTATTTATGTTTTATTAATTAATATTCGTAAAACAATCTTTGCTCGTTTAGCTTTTTCATCGGCGGGTGTTCAAAAGGGATGGTGCCCTTTTGGGCACCATCCCTTTTATTATCGTTCTTCGCGGAAATACGGTACTCCTAACCCCTTCGGTGGGGCATTTTTTTTGGATTTCCGCATAGACACTACAACTAAAACTGCTATTGTAACCAGATAAGGCAGCATATCAATAAAATACTGGGATATTTGAATGCTTGTTCCTTGGAGCCTAAAACCAATAATATCCATCCCGCCAAAAAGATAGGCGCCTACAAGAGCTTTAAAGGGATTCCATGCTGCAAAAATTACTAGCGCAACGGCAATCCAGCCCCTTCCCGCCGTTACATTTTCCTGCCAAGCGGGTACATATACTAAAGAAAGGTATACACCACCTAAGCCGCATAAAGCCCCGCCCAAAAGGACATGTGCATATTTATATAGGGTAATATTTATACTAGCCGCATCAGCAGCTCCGGGATTCTCTCCAACAGCAATCAGATTTAATCCTTTCCTGGTTTTATATAAATAAATCCCAAGAATTATTGCTGTTAAATACCCTAAATAAATAAACAAATCTTGAGAAAATAATGCCTTGCCCAGGATTGGAATATTTGCAAGTCCTGGTATTTCTAAGGGTTTAAAGAAAAGCTTTATAGCATTGGGAGTAACCTGCCCTACTAAATCCTTACCAATAAAAGCGGAAAAACCCGTCCCAAAGATAGTAAGTGCCAAGCCGGATACAACCTGGTTTGCCCTTAAGGATATCGTCAAGACAGCGAATATTAATGCACCCATACTTCCTGCAAACATCGCCGCTAATAAAGCCAAGATTGGATTACCTGTTATTAGACCTATTTTAAAGCCTATTACAGCCCCCATCAGCATCATACCTTCTACACCTAGGTTAAGGTTACCGGCTCGTTCAGTTATTATTTCACCTAAAGTAGCAAAAAGAAGGGGTGTTCCCGCCACTACAGCTGCCGCCAAAAAGGATGTCATAAAATCCATTATATTTCCCCCTTACCAGCTGCCGACTTAGCAGAACCATTTTTTGTTAACTTATATTTTATAAAAAATTCGCTGCCTAAGACAAAAAATAGAATCATGCCCTCTAAAATCATTGCAGCCGCCGCAGGTATTCCAAAGGCAGTCTGAATAAAGGATCCCCCTTGAATAAGGGCAGCAAAGAGTATAGATGCTAATAAAATAAAAGGAGCACTCAAAGAAGCTAGCCATGTAGTAATAATAGCGGTAAAGCCTACACCGCCCGAAACCTCCACATTAAGGGTGTTACTCACTGCTGAAGCCTGAATCATTCCCGCCAAACCACATAATCCACCACTTATTAACAAGGCAATTATTATTGTTCGTTTGACATTGATTCCCGCATAACGGGCAGTGTTCTCACTTTCACCTAAAACAGCGATTTCGTAGCCCAGCTTTGAATGCTTCATAAAAATATAAACTACAATAATTAAAATAAGTGCGAATATCCATCCGATATGAATTCCTAGAAAATTAGGCAAAATTGCATTATCCGAGAAATTGGGTATTTTCGGAAAACCCAATGCTCCTTTATCCCGCCATGGACCATACTGCAAATAAGTGACCCATTTTATCGCGATATAGTTCATCATTAAGGTAATAATTGTTTCATTAGTTTCCCACTGAGCTTTGAAAAATGCAGGAATTAGAGCCCATAGTCCTCCAGCAACCATACCAGCAATCATCATTAATGATAATAGTATTGGTTTTGGCAAATCCGGATATCTTAAAGCAAAAAAACTGGCGGCAAAGGCTCCCATCATTATCTGCCCTTCTCCCCCTATGTTCCAAAACTTCATCTTAAAAGCTATAGCAATTCCTAAGGAAGTAATAACTAAAGGGATAGCGGTGATAATTGTTTGCTTTATTCTATAGTTAGAACCAAATGCTCCTTTAATCAAAGAAGCATAGACCTCTAGAGGATTTAAATTGAGTATCATAATAAAAACAGCAGAGGTTAATAAGGCTAAAATTATAGCAGCGGTTCTTATGCCAAAACTTTTCCCTTGTGTAATTTCACTTCTTTTGACAACTTTATACAGCATAGGCACCCTCAGTTTCCTTGATTTTTTCTCCTAACATCATCAGCCCAATTTGTTCTTTAGTTGCCTTCCTTGCATCAACAACCCCAGTAATTTCACCATTAGATAATACTAGAATTCTATCACTTAAAGCAATTAAGGAATCTAAATCTTCCGCAATATAAAGGATAGCAACACCTTTTTGCTTTTCTTCATTTAATAAATCATATATTTTATGACAGGTATTTATATCAAGACCTCTAACCGGATAAGCAGTAATCAATAATTCCGGATTGGTGTCTAATTCCCTTCCTAATAGAACCTTTTGAATATTACCACCCGAAAGATCTCTAATAGGATGGTAAATTCCTGGTGTCTGAACATCCAATTTTTTAATAATCTCTTTAGCCTTAAGGACAGCTGGTTTACGATCAACGAAAAAGCCCTTTTCCTTTTGATACTGCTTTAATAAGACATTATCTACAATACCCATGGCTGCAACTAGGCCCATCCCTAATCTATCTTCAGGAATAAAGCTCATACTTACCCCTTTTGCAATTATCTCTTTTGGATTTTTGCCAACTAAATTTTCTTCCTTAAAGAGTATTTGGCCGGATTTTATGGGATAGAGACCTGCAATTGCTTCACATAACTCTTTTTGTCCACTTCCAGCTATACCAGCTATACTTAATATTTCACCGGCATACAAATCAAAGTTTAAGCCTTTAAGAACTTCAATTCCTTCGTTATTTTCTACTTTAAGGTCTCTAACCTTTAAAGTAATGGTATCCCTCTGCCTGTCCAATCTCTTAATTGACAGATCTACAGGATGGCCTACCATTAGTTCAGTAAGTTCTTGAGGATTTGTCATGTTCTTTTCAAGGGTTGCAACGGTTTGACCCTTATGAAGAACAGTTATTTTATCAGATATCTCCATTACCTCATTCATCTTGTGACTGATAAATATTACAGCACAGCCTTCTTCTTTCATCCTGCGCATAATTTTAAATAACTTGGCTGTTTCCTGTGGTGTAAGCACCGCTGTAGGTTCATCTAAAATTAATATCTTGGCCCCTCTATACAAAACCTTTAGTATCTCCAGGTTTTGTTTTTCTCCAACGGACATTTCATATACTTTTTTCCCTAAATCAATATCCAGTTGAAACTTTTGAGCAATCTCCAGGATTTTATTTCTTATCGCCTTCTTGTTAAGAAAAAACCCCATTTGCTGCCCTAGGATAATATTCTCCTGAGCTGAAAGCACCTCTACTAGTTTAAAATGCTGATGAATCATCCCTATACCCGCTTGGATAGAATCCTTGGGTGAATTAAATTTTACTTCTGTTTGGTTAATAAAAATAGAACCGCTGTCAGGGAAATAAATCCCCGACAGCATGTTCATTAATGTGCTTTTTCCGGCTCCATTTTCTCCTAAAAGAGCATGGATTTCGCCTTTATCTACACTCAAGTTTATATCTTTATTTGCAGTTACTTTACCAAAAGTTTTTGTGATATTCACCATCGAAATATAAGTCATATTATATCACCTATTATTTAATTTTGCCTTCTACTCCTTCGACAAACCAATCAAAAGAAAGAAGCTCTTGGTCTGTCATTACAACACCGTCTTGTACTTTTACAGCACCGGTCTGATCTTTAATTGGACCTACAAAGATTTTTTCTTTGCCGGAAATAATATCTGCTTTTACCTTTTCTACAGCATCTTTGGCCTCAGGAGGCGCAACATCTGTTAGTGGAGCAAGCTGTACAATTCCGTCCTTCATACCTTCCCAAACGCTAGAAGATTTCCAAGTGCCATCCATAACAGCCTTGACCTCTTGTACATAATATGGTCCCCAGTTCCAGATGGGAGCAGTCATATATGCTTTAGGGGCCATTTCCTTCATGTCTGTATTATATCCGATTGACCATACACCTTTTTCTTCAGCAGCTTGTTGGGGTCCTGGTGTATCTTGATGCTGAGCTATAACATCAGCGCCTTCATCTAATAATGCTTTGGCTGCTTCTTTTTCTTTTGCCGGATCATACCAAGTATGGGTCCATTTTACTTTAACTACAGCATCAGGGTTAACAGAGCGTACACCTAATGTAAATGCATTAATACCTCTTACTACTTCCGGAATTTCAAAAGCAGCAACATATCCTAAAACATCAGATTGTGTTTTCATTCCTGCAACTATACCTGATAAGTATCTTGCCTCATAAATTCTACCGAAATAATTGGACATGTTATCAAGCTGTTTATATCCGGAACAATGTAAGAATTTTACGTCTGGATTTGCTTTAGCAACCTTTTCAGTGTAATCCATAAAACCAAAGCTGGTTGTAAAAATAACATTGGCACCTTGATCAATCATATCATTTAATACTTTTTCAGCTTCTTGACTCTCAGGAACCGATTCCTTAATTATTGTTTCAACGCCTAATTTTTCTTCAAGATATTTTCTTCCTTCATTATGGGCATAAGTCCAACCACCATCACCTATGGGCCCGACGTACACAAAACCAACTTTTATCTTTTGTTCCGGAGCCTTTTCTTCTTGTTTTGGCTCTTCCTTTTTGGGCTCTTCTTTCGCAGGCTGAGAACAACCTGTGACAAGAATTGACATTACTAACATTAACACTAACAACAAACCTAGAGCTTTTTTCATTTTTTTCCCCCTTATTTTCTTTTTGATAGTTTTTTTTAAAAACTTTATTTTTCGTATCCACCTATTCATATCAAGTGCTTTAGAAGTTATTCTATAAGACTAGGTACAAGCAGATACGTTGTTTTATTCCGAAAATATAATACTGCCTTCTTCGAAGGAATCAATAATAGCTAGGGACTCTATTTGTACATCCAATTTATCAAGTATAGCTTTTCTACCCTTCTGGAAGCCTTTTTCAATCACTATCCCGATACCACTTAATTCTGCCCCAGCCTGATTAACAATGTCAGCTAAACCAATTACAGCGTTCCCTAAAGCTAGAAAATCGTCTATTATAAGTACTTTATCCTGGTAATCAAGGAATTTTTTATCTACTCTAATTTTAGAGTGCTTGTCCTTTGTAAAAGAATAAACATCACTCTCAAACACATCTGTTCCTAAATTTGCTGCCTCATGTTTCTTGGCAAACAAAACAGGAACATTAAAATATTGGGCTGTAATACAAGCAATTGCTATTCCTGAGGTCTCAACAGTAAGAATTTTAGTTATTTCTTTGGACACAAACCTTTTTTTAAATTCCTTACCCATTTCATTAAAAAGTTCTATATCCAACTGGTGATTAAGAAAATTATCCACCTTGATAATTCGGTTTTCAATAACCCTGCCATCCTTTAAAATTCTGTCTTTCAATAGCTGCATTTGTTTATCAGTCCTTCTTTTAAATTCAAGGTTAAGGTTTCGCTTCGCTAGGTTAAGGTTAAGAAATTTTTAATCTCAATCTTAACCTCAGCCTTAACCTGACCTCCAAAATTTCCCAAAAGCTAACCTTAACCTGTCCCGTCAGGGACATTGTGGCTAAACATAGAAAACTCCCGGAATATTTAAACCCCGGGAGTTTATATCAAAGATTAATTGAAATCTAAAAATAGCATCCTCAATACAAACAACCAGTAGTTAGGCAATTTACGGCTGCCTGGTAGAAACATTTGGACCATATCTCCAAAAATATACAAGCTGTTCATTTCCGAACATTATTTAGTTTTTGTAATTTATCGTTCACTATTTGACATTATATTAACTTATTTCGACACAAAATTCAATACATTTTTCCATTATATAATTTATTCCCTCATTACAAAAAATCGCCATTATGGCGATTTTTAAAGAACATTATAATTATAACAGTTTATGACTAAACTATTTTTTCCTTTTTCTTTAGCTTGATACATAGCATCATCAGCTCTACCGACAGCTTCTTCAACAATACTACAGTCCTTACCGAAATAAGATAATCCAATAGAAACAGTAACCCTTCCCGGTATCCCAAATTCAGTATGCTCGATAGTTTCCTTCAATCGCCTGCAGATCAGCTCACCAGTCTCTGGGATAGTATTATGGAAAAAAATTACTATTTCTTCACCGCCATAACGATAAGATTTATCTGAATTGCGGATATTTTCCAAGATGATTTCAGCAATTCTTTTTAGGATGGAGTCTCCCCTAAGATGCCCATATTTCTTATTTAACTGCCCGAAGTTATCGATATCTATAAATCCAATCGTTAACGGTTCATTACAACCACCTAAATTTATTTGCGATACCGCCAAATCAAAGGACTGGCGATTTAATAATCCTGTTAAGTGGTCAATGTGCACTGCTTTTTCTAAAGTTTTTGCCCTTTCCTCCTCATTCTCCAAGCTTTTAATAACGGAAAGAGTTACATAATAGTTAATAATACCTACTATAGCCCCAGCTGAAACACAGGATACCCCGAATATTAACCATGTATTACGTGGTATATCTATAAAAATACCTACATAAAAAGGGAATAACAAGCCCATTAATATACCCATACCCACAATTTTCAGGAATATTGTTTTCGACGATTTCCTCCCTAAAATAAACACCTCCCATGAAAAAGCCGCTTAAGTCGATTTGTTATGTAACAAAAGACTAGAATAAATCTCTGCTAGCGAATAGCTCATGGTTGCCTATATTAAAAAGTTTTTCCCAGTCTCCTCTTTTACTATAGCACATTTTTACTTTACTATTCCACTAAATTATTGCTCCGTTGGACATGCCACAGCTTCTTCCACTGTTTCGACAGGAGCTGTAGAGACTTGCGAATCAGCAGCAACCGCAGGTTTACCTATCTCCTTAACCCAGCCTCCCCAACCACTAGAAAGAGACTTGCTATGATAGCCGGCAATATTGAGCAAAGCCACAACCTGACCTCCATTTTGCCCAGTATAACAGTAGACAACTACCGGGCGATCCTTAGGTATTTGATCTAGATTATTTCCAACCGCCTGAAAAGGAATATTAACAGCACCCGGAATATGGTCCTTGACAAAGTCCTCAGTATTTCTAATATCAAGAACAAAAATGTTTTTGTCTGATTCCAGTAGAGGCTTCAGCTCGCCGGCATTAATCCGATATTGTTCATCACCCATCCGTTCAAAATACCAAAATACCGCTGGTTTTATTGGAGACTCACTGGCCTTAACTTCTTTTCCCACACCGGTAACTAAGGCTATACCCACAAAAAATATAGTTATCAGACAAACTGCCAAAAGGGCTTTTTCTCCATTTGTTTTAAACATAAGATCTCCTCCTCGTATAAAGTGGCTAGTATTTTGACTATCGTCTATCGTCTATCGTCTATCGTCTATGATCTATCGTCTATCGACTGTTCTTATTGAGATAGTGGTTCCTGAGCTTGTGGTGCTTTCTTGGTACTTAGTTTTAGCTCAATTTTATCTGCATAATAAACTATAAAACCGACGGCCACACTATAAAGTGCTCCTAAAGCAAGGCTATTGAAGGATAGGATATCTCCTAGCATTAATTCGCCTGCATCATATTGAGCTAGATATGAAAAGAGCTGGTCCTGGACTAAAGTAAATGTTAATACCGCCAGCAGTCCACCTAGTACTACAAACACCGCATCCTTTTTGCCTTCCGCCCAGGCTCCAATAGAAGTACCAGGGCAATAGCCTGTTATAGCAAAACCTACACCAAAAATTAATCCACCTAGAAGTGTTCCGACACTATTGAACTTTATCATATCCAAACTAATTAGCCCCATAGTTCGGAGACTAAACACACCCACAGTCGAAATACCTACTGAAAGAAACATGAATTTAGCAATCCTTAAATCTATCAGCCTTAAGGTTCTAAGAATATGTTTATATTCCAAAGCCCCTGCCCTCTGCAGGATAAAGCCAAAAGCTATACCAAATACTATGGCTAGTATACTATTCATCAAATATTACCTCCCTTACGATAAAGCAGTAATGCCGTCGGTATTCCGGCAGCAAATACCGCCATACCAAATACAATTCCACTTACAGCCATCTGACTCATACCACTGATAACATGACTCGAGGTACAACCCCCCGCTAATCTAGAACCAAATAATAAAAGAAATCCACCTATAAAAGCATGGGTAAACCTTAACCTAGGTTTGTCTCCAAAACGTTCAGTCCACATTTTTGGTACTTCTTCCTTGGGAATTTTCACTTTACTTGTTCGATTACCGCCAAGTGCACCAATAAATAATCCCATGACAAATAACCATTGCCACCCCACCGAAAGACTCTCACTTCCACCACAGGTTCCTTTAGTCCAAGCGCTGATAGGTATCCATTCCGGGAAAAAGAAAGTAGTTATATACCCAGTAGTTTGAGAATAAAAAGTTGTAGTGCCTAAATGATTTCCAGATAGGAAAATAATAATATTCAAAATACCAAGTGCTACCCCTGCCTTAACCCAGGACCATTTTCCATCCACAGTATTAGCCTCCTTTATGTTTGTATTAAATAATCTTTATATTTTAATTAAATAATATACACTTTATGCTTATGTTTCAATAGTACTTACTTACTATACAATGCCCAAAAGCACCCTTTTCTCTTACAACATAGGATAGAAAAGAATCGCTCTCAAAGAGCGATTCTTTTCTATCTCCATTCAATTTTTGTCCCCATATACTTCGTTAAGGTGTATCTTTGTGCAATAGACTTATTCCTACGCTTTATTTACACTACTGGCCCATTTTAATAGCTCATCTGCTACCTGTTGAATATTACTCTGTAATATTTCAATATCATGCTCAGCAGCATTATCTACATGAATTCCTGCTGTTACCACCACAACCTGGTTAAGAGTTTTAGCAAGCATCTCAGCAACCGGCTTTGCCGCAATATCATCTTTATGATTAAGGAGATTTAGTATAGATGTAGTTGCACTTGTATTTTCATCATTAGCAAGGCTAGGCCGGGGTTGAGACAAAACTACAGTACCTATGTGAGGCTTTTCGCCACCACAAAGCTGCACGACAATGCCATCAGTGGTATAGCTGATTATACCTGTAATGCTGTACCGACCTTCTCCTTTAATAACTGTATGAAGCAGAGGATATTTCCTGATTAACCCGCTGTCATTTGATTTAATCAAATTTGCCCCACCTCCTTTTACTTATTTACCTCATTCACCCCAACGTGTGGTTAGTTCGTTTTCAATTTGCAAGTGATCCAGAACACGTGCTACGGTGTGATTAATGATTTGCTCAATCGTTGCCGGCTTATTATACAAAGCCGGCACAGGAGGCATCATGGTAACACCGATTCTAGCTAACTTTAGCATGTTTTCTAAGTGAATAGCGGTTAAAGGGGTCTCCCGCGGCAGCAGAATTAACTTTCGTTGTTCCTTTAGGGTTACACCAGCCGCACGGATAATTAAATTATTTTCCATACCAGTGGCTATTCCGGCTAACGTCTTCATACTGCAAGGAGCGATGACCATGCCCTGATGGCGAAAGGAGCCACTTGAGACTGCCGCCCCTAAATTATTTAAATCGTAATAACAATCTGCCATTTCAATTACATCTTCAACACGATAATCGGTTTCAAGGGCAATGGTTTTCTTGCCCCAATCTGATAAAATTAGATTAGTCTCTACTCGAGCTTTATTCAAAGCTTCCAAAAGCTTAATGCCATAAATTGCTCCGGAGGCCCCGGAAATTGCTACCACAATTCTCACATTCTCAACTCCTTGAAAAGCTAAAGTTTATAATACCTCACATTTGGAAAGGAATTTTTTAATAGACTGATACTGCATAATAACAACAAATAAAAAGACAATTAGACCCATGGTATTAACGAAATAAAATGGCACAAACATCATGACACAACTGATCAATAATACGACCTTTTCCCATTTTTTGTTGGCTCTAAAAAGCCAATTATTGATACCGGTGGTCAGTGCTAGAACACCAAAAATGGTAAATATCACTGTAAAGACGGTATCCAAGCGGTCGGTCGATTGTAATATCAACTGAGGCTGGTAAACAAATACGAAAGGAATCACAAAAGCAACAATTCCGATTCTTACCGCTGTAAAGCCAACCTTCATTGGATCTGCGTCAGCTATACCTGCTGCTGTATAGGCAGCTAAAGAAACAGGCGGAGTCATGGTAGCCATGGCAGCGAAATAAACGATAAACAAATGAGCAGCCATGGGTTCTACCCCAACTTTAATCAATCCCGGGGCAGCTAATGAAGCAGCCAAAAGATAAGTGGGACTAATGGACATGCCCATACCCAGAATAATTGTCACAAGCATCGTCAATACCAAAGCTGGAAAGAGCATACCTTGTCCTAAGGCCATAATTAAAGACGTAAACTTACCACCAATCCCTGTGAGCGTAATGACTCCAATGACCAATCCAGCTGAAGCACATGCGATCGCTACCGGGATCAAAGAATTAATTGCTCCGACAAGTGCTTTTGACACACCATTTATTGTGATAGGATATTTTGGTTTCCTCATGACCAACGCGATTGCAATCATCCAAAAAACGGCTTCCAGCGCTACCCTAGAAGGACTTAAACCCATAAACAGCCTTACCACAAGCCAGATCAATGGAAATAGGTATTGAATCCCATTAATCAATGTTTTGGCAACCGGCGGTAAATCAGCTTTGTTTTCACCTTTTAATTGCTGTTTAATCGCTTCGGAGTCCACCGCAAAATAAACTGCACCATAGTAAAGTAACGCCGGTATGATCGCAGCAATTAAAACCTGGGTGTATGTGACTCCTATGATTTCTGCCATTAAAAATGCAACGGCACCCATAACCGGTGGCATAATGGTACCACCACAGGAAGCAGCCGTTTCCACAGCTCCAGCAAAATGTGCCTGATAACCTGATTTTTTCATCATAGGAATGGTCATGGCGCCTGTTGTGGCAACGTTTGAAATGGGGCTGCCAGATATAGATCCAAATAAAGCACTGGCTAAAACCGCCGTTTTAGCCAAACCGCCTCGAGCTGAACCGGCAACGGAGCGTGAAAAATTAAAGAAGAAGTCACCGCCGCCGGTAGAATTAAGAAATTCACCAAAAATCACAAACATCAAGACATATGAAGAGGCAATTCCGACAGCCTCACCAAATATTCCATTTGTAGTTAAAAACATTTGTTCAATCAATCGTTCAAAGGCAAAGCCACGATGTCCGAACATGCCGGGGATGTATTTCCCAATAAAAGGATAGGTCAGCATAAAAATAGCAATGATCGTCAGCGGATAACCAACTGTACGCCGTGTTGCTTCCAAAACCAATAAAATAGCCACTACGCCAAAAACAATGTCCAGGGGGTAGACCTGATCAAAAAACGGTGTTCTAAAAACAAGACGACTGGTACTTAAAATAATATACATGCCTGTGACCAAAGAGGATACAGCCAGGACATAATCAATCGTTCCTACTTTGCTTTTTGTATCACCAGGGGTCGTATACTTAAGCATAACCATAGCAACCAACGATAAAACAAAGACTCCTCTATACATGATAGCATAAGGGTATCCATATACAGAAGCATAGATACTATAAAGTGCCAGTAAGACTGAAGAATAAAAAATTATTTTTCCAAGCCAGGTATCCTTGAGATTTCTTTTACTACCTTTATCCAAAAAGGCCATCTATCCTCCACCTCCAAAAATCTTGTGTTTTTTAAGGCGAGACAAAAGTCTCGCCTTAAAATAAAATAATTTTTTATAAAACTCCCTTTTCCCTAAAATATTTTGCCGCACCCGGATGAAGTTCTACGCCGGTTGAAAGCATGTTTTTCTCAGTCAATCCCTTTAAATTATTATGGATTGAACGAATATAATCAAGGTTTTCCACCAAACTTTTTGTGATTTGATAAATTTCCTGTTCAGATCGATCCTCACTTGTGATTAACACAACCTGTGAGCTAAATGAGGGTATATCTTTTTCCAGGAAATTATAAGCGCTCTGAGGAACAATCGCTTCAGAATAACCATAATCTGCAACCATCTTTTGAATTACGTCTTCGTCAATTGGCAGCATTCTAACATCCTTATTAGTTGCAACTTGCTGTAGAGGTCCGTTAGGAGCAAGTGTCAGCAAAGTAAAGGCATCGATAATACCATCTCCAAACATACTAGCTGCCTCACCCATATCTTTAAAGAGTACTTTTCCACCCCAGGACTCGATATCCTCATAAGTCATTCCATAGGCATTGAGAAGTCGTTTCGTGGCAAGTTCTCCCGTAGAACCGGGGTCACCAACCGCTATCCTGATTGCAATTTTCTTTTCCTTGATGTCTGTAATCTTTTCAATCCCTGTTTTTGGGTTCACCATAAACTGTAATTGACTGGTATATAGAGAAACCACACCTTTTACATTGGTATACTTTTCTTTAAAAGGGTCAATGCCTTTTTCACCAGCAACAGCGATAACACTGTGGGTAAGTCCTAATTCAGCTTCCCCATTACTGACTACAGGTACATCGGAAACCCCACCCCCTGGTACTACAGTAACAGATGAACCCTTATTACCTCTAGTGATCGCTTCCGCTAAACCGGCACCGATCATGTCCCAAACACCACCACCACCAGGAGTCGATCCAGCCAGATAAATTTTAAACTTAAGCTCTCCATCAGTAGCCGGTGCTTTATTATTGTCGGCAGCATCGTTCTTTGGGCTGCAGCCGGCAATAAACATAAGTCCTATTACTAATAAGGCAAGTATTTTTATATATTTCTTCAAATTAATGTCCCCCTTCATTATTTTTTTAATTTAATTGTCTACATCAATGACTTCCTTTGCTTCTTTATCAAGAAATCTTTCCTGACAAAAAGGACACATCATCTTGCGGTCTTGATGTCGGAAATCATCTAATGACGCATAAAACTTTTTCTCACATTTAGGACAAACAACCCAAAAAATCTTGGCCATATATATTCCTCCTTCTCACTTCTTGAATTTTAAATTTTACTCAATATAGTCCTTCAAATTAATTCGGTCCAATACATCCTGTGGTACATTAATTTTTTCAGCAAAGGAACGGCTAAAAGGCTTAGTGGCATCAATGATCATCTTGGCACCAACGCCTTCAATAACACCGGACGGATCTAACAGTCCACCCCTCAAACCCGGTATGATTGTTACATCTTTATCCGCCTGCACCCTTGTTGCTATTGACCAAAGGACCTCTTTTTCGTTGAAAGGATCGATATCATCATCCACCACCACAATATGCTTTACTATATCATGATGAGGGATGGTAGCTAAACCTGCTACTTTCGCTTCCCCAGCAAACCTTTGTTTCAAAGATACATAAGCATGAAAACGGCAGGTACCGGTAGTAGGTAAATGAACTGCTTTAACCCCCGGAACAGTCCGCTTTAATTCTTCGTAAAGACAGGCCTCCTTAGCAATGCCACCTAAATTCCATGTATCGGGATGACCACATAGAATATTCATATAAATAGGATTTTTACGATGGGTAATGGCTGTGATCTTAACCACAGGCGACCAACGCTGGGGTCCATAATAACCACTAAATTCGCCAAACGGCCCTTCTGGCTCACGACAGTTTGGTAAAATCTCACCTTCTATGATAATCTCCGCATCGGCAGGAACCATGAGCCGTTCTCCATATATTTCTGAAGGGACTAACCTTAGAGGCTCTTGTAAGATACCACCAATCACTTCATATTCATCCGTATTCATGGGCAGAATTGACTCAGAGCCCAAGAAGAAACCGGGGTGATGCCCCAACACATGAGCAATAGGTAATGACTCACCTTTTTCTTGAGCCCTTATGAAATAGTTCCAGAGATGCCTTGGGCTCATCCAAATCCGAGATTCGTCTTTACCTGCAATAACCATACGATGATGAGAGGAATTATAAATCCCATTATCCGGATCTGCCGCTACCACCGCATCAGGTAAATATGGCATACCATCCATTTCATGGTGGGTTAACACAGGCAGCTTATACAAATCTACCTCATCCCCGGTCATAACCACTTCTTTACATGGTGCCTCCGCCTTGTCTATAATCACCGGTTTAATTAGATTTGTTGCCCTGTGTGAGTATTGCAAGCTGGTTTCCATCTGCCATTTGTCCTTTGCCAAATCCAACGCCAGAGCACATTTTTGCCTGGTAGCAAACATATTGGTAGCTACCTTAAAACCACTAGGCTCCCCATAGAGATTCTTTACATTTTCAAATAGCAACAAAGGATATTTGTTTTCATCTTCTAGTTTTTGTTGAATGGCAGTTATTTCAAACTTCGGATCAACTTCCTTTTTAATGGTTACCAAATCTTCAGGCATTTCCTCTTGCATTTTATTTAAAAAGTATCTTAGATCTTTTGGCACAGTTTATACCTCCTCGTAATGGCGCATAAAACCATTTGAATATTATGAATATTCTTTTCGTTCCCGTCCCCCTCTCATTTAGTATTGGTTTTATTGCTTTTATGAAAAATTTCGACAAATTAATAAGCAAATCCTATTTACAATGTACGGACTTTCATGCCATTTACGAGTTTATTCTAACAATTGTTAGGCAATAAATTAAAGCTTTTCAGGATCACGTTCCTATTTTTATACCACCTCTCTTCGACTTAAAGCCACGAAGAAGTACATAACTGCTTACTGAATTGATCCCAGGCAGATTATATATCGCATCCTTCATAAAATTTTGCAAATGATTATTATCCCGTAAAGAAGCATGGACGTGAAGTGTACTAGGGCCGGTCATCTGGTTTATACTTAAAACAAATTTATTATCTGCAAGGGTTTTCGCCACTTCATGTAACTGATTAGGATGAACAGCGATTTCAAAAAAGGCTGCGAGGTTAAAACCGACTTTGGCTGGATTTATAATGACACTAAATCGTTCAATAACGCCTGTATCAATTAGCCTGGTCACTCTCTCTCTTACTGAGACCCTCGAAAGATTTAATTTCCTGCCTATCTCCGCATAAGACAAACGCCCATCTTCACTCAACAAATCCAAAATCTTTTGATCCAGATCGTCTACATCAACACTCATTCTAAAACCTCCTTCAATAATCCCCACATTATAAATAATTGGGTGGAATTAAATACTTTTTTCCCCGAAGAATATTTTTGACCTGTCCTTAGATTATACCCTAAAAAGGAAAACTCAATTACATTACTAATTGAACTCTCCTTTTGGTTAGGAAATACTCTTCCCCACATTTTATTGGTTCCCATGCTTTTATTATTTATTTTATATGTTTTTATAAAAATATACCTTAGATTGATTAATAAATATACCCTAGGAAAAATTTAATATATGTAATGTACTAAATATATATGCCAGAATAGAAAAAACCAGAAGACAGAGGCAATATGTCTCATCTTCTGGTTTTTTAGAACATTTTCAAGGTCTCAGCACTATTCCCACTCTATTGTTCCAGGAGGCTTAGAGGTAATATCAAAAACAACCCGGTTGACATGGTCTACTTCGTTAACAATTCTATTGGATATTTTCTCTAGCAGTTCATAGGGTAAGCGAGCCCAATCTGCTGTCATAGCATCCTCACTATTAACTGCTCTCAGTACAATAGGATAGGCATAGGTTCTCTCATCACCCATGACACCTACGGATTTGATACTAGGTAGGACTGCAAAGGATTGCCAGATTTTTTCATATAAGCCGGCTTTCCTTATTTCTTCCATGATTATTGCATCGGCTTCCCGCAAGATATCCAGCTTCTCCAAAGTTATATCTCCAATAATTCTGATTGCTAAGCCAGGTCCGGGGAAGGGTTGACGGGTAACTATTACTGCTGGAAGCTCTAATTCCCTGGCTACATTTCGAACCTCATCTTTAAATAAGCTCCTTAAAGGCTCAATTAGCTGGAATTTCATATCCTTGGGCAGACCGCCTACATTATGGTGGCTCTTGATAGTTGCCGCTGTAGCGGTTCCACTTTCTATTACATCAGAATAGAGAGTACCCTGGACAAGGTATTCACTATCATCAAATTTTTTAGCCTCTTCTTCAAAAACTCTAATGAATTCCTCACCAATTATCTTCCTTTTTTCCTCGGGTTCAGTTATTCCAACCAGTTTTTTTAGAAACCTTTCTTTTGCATCCACAAAATCTAAACGAATCCCAAATTGGTCTCCAAAAATTTCTTTTACCTGTTGAGGTTCATTTTTACGCATAAAACCATGGTCGACAAAAATACAGGTAAGATTTTCTCCGATAGCTTTATGGACTAAAATAGCTGCTACTGAAGAATCGATTCCTCCGCTTAAACCACAGATTACCTTTTTGTTACCAACCTTCCTACGGATAGCCTCGACCTCATCATCGATAAATGATCCCATAGTCCAGTCTGCTTTACAGCCGCAAATAGCAAAAAGGAAATTCTCCAGCATCTTCTGCCCATTGGCGGTATGCTTAACTTCAGGATGAAATTGAACGCCATACAACTCTTTTTCTAGATTGGAAAAAGCAGCAAATGGAGTATGCTCAGTTTTTCCTATGCTTTTAAAGCCCGCCGGCACCTCAGAAATGTAATCACCATGGCTCATCCAGCATAACTGTTCTAAAGATAATCCTGTAAATAATTTATCACTTGTATCTGCTTCCATATTGGCTTTACCATATTCTCTAAGATTGGTCTTTTCTACTTTTCCACCTAAGAAATATGTAATAAGCTGCATGCCATAGCAAATTCCTAGAATAGGTATTCCTAAATTAAGCAGTTCCGGATCACAATGGGGTGCACCCTCACCATAAACACTAGCTGGGCCCCCGGTAAAAATAATACCTTTAGGTTTCATTTCTTTTATCTTTTCTAGAGGTGTATTATAAGGGAGCATCTCCGAATATACCTTCAGCTCTCTAATACGTCTTGTTATCAACTGATTGTACTGACCGCCAAAATCTAATACCAGCACAGTATCATGCTTTCTCCAATCCAAAATATTTCCTCCTTTTGTTATTTAGGTTAAGGTTTCGTTCACTTCGATTCACTAGGTTAAGGTTAAGAAAAATATTTTAAATCACTTAACCTCAGCCTTAGCCTTTAACCTTATTTATTTAGATTACGAGTATGCCTTCGGATCCAAAACTGCTACATAGGGCAGATTTCTATATTTCTCAGCATAATCTAAACCATAGCCTACAACAAACTCATCAGGTATCGAATACCCCTTATAATCGGGAGTAATAGCTACCTTTCTACGTTCAGGCTTGTCCAAAAAAGAGCAAATCTTAACGCTTCTGGGTCCTCGGGAAAATATATTATCCATTAAATACTTTAACGTCAATCCTGTATCTACGATATCCTCAACTATTAAAAGATCTCTATCTTCTACACTTTCATCTAAATCCTTCAATATTCTTACTACACCGGAAGATTTAGTTGAAGATCCATAGCTAGTTACCACCATTGTATCAATATCAAGGGGAACCTTTATCTCTCGGACTAAATCTGCCATAAAGACCATGGCTCCTTTTAATATACAAATAACCAATAAATCTTTTTCTTGATAATCCCGGGTAATCATCTCACCTAACTCTTTTACCTTAACCTTAATCTCTTCTTCGGTAATTAGAATCTTGCTTATATTTGCTTCCATCAGGCTCCTCCTCAAATTCAAGCTACAAGATGCTACTTTTCAATTTAGCGTCCCGAATCGATGCAAAAATTATACCAATGGTAGTATATAATGTCAATGTAACTGTCACAGGTATGTAACTGTCACAGGTAACTGTTGAAAATAAGCGTCTCTGCTGCGTTAATTTTAAAATCCGAAGTCCTCAACGGAAAAAGGAACGGGACACACCTGCTAAAACAGGAATGTCCCCAACATACGCCTCCGGCCTTGGGTTTAAAATATGCCTTGCCATCCACTAATTTTGAACAGTCACTTAATATTTTCTTCACCAGATGTATGTGTGCCCTTGATTTATCGCGCCCACTCGCTCACGCGCCCACGCAAAAACGTTATCACATTGGTGGATTGATAACTATTTCCTTATTATAGTCTGAAAACTCAACACTCATACTTAAACGATGATTTTCATGCTGTTTATTAACAGCATTTATTTCAGCTTTGGTTAATAAACCAGATTTATCAACCCAAACGGTATAGGTGAAGTCTTTCCATAAGACCAGCAAATATTTATTTTCCGTTTCCGCCATTACTTCATATTTTCTACATTTCTTATTTTTTACTACTTCCTTGCCTACATATTCGGCAAGTACTGGTTCAGAAAATGTAAAAGCTCCCAAAGGATTAATCTCCTGAATCAGTTTTTCCGTAGCCTCGACATTAGTGTCTTCTACAACTAACCAGTCTTTTGAAAAAACATCTTTGCGATAGAGTTTATCCGTTACTTGAAAAATCTCAAAATCAGAATTAACTACGTGTAGCTTACCGGTAAAGTGGACATTACCATTACTCTTTTCACCTACAATTTCACTTAGCAGTTCTTCCTTTTCATCAATTATTCTCTTTGATACAGCTTCATAACGGTAACTTTCAGCATTTAAAGTATTGCTAATAGCAGTGCTAACTGCTTCTTCTGGTGGAACAGAGTTTAGTCCGCGGTATACACCATATCCACCACCGCTCAGTACAAGAATTAGTAAAATTGTTAGAACCCATTTCCAATTCAAGTTTAACCTTGGCATTCTAAATTCAGGAAAGCTAAATTTGGGTAGTTTAAACCGAGGTTTTTTAAAAAGCCAAAAGGTAGTCTTATCCCCTTTTTTCATAAAATCCCCCCCTTTATTTCTACTAATTTTTACTTAGCTAAGGAGAGATTTATTACTATCTACCTGTCCTAATTTGAAAAAAATTCTGTCCTTTTAGGACAGAATTTTTTTCAGTCTACTTTGGGGACAATTCAATATGTCAGTGGGCGAAAATATATTAGTGACAGTAAATAATGGATTAATCACGGGCTCCAATACTATAGAATATACATGCAATGTTTGTGTCAGACGCTCAATATTCACCCATAAGCATTGTCAGACGCAATAGATTAGCCCATAAGAAATGTCATTTCCCGGGCACTGGGCACTGGTCCCTGGTCCCTGATCACAGGGCACTGAGCACTATTTCCCGCTTACACACAAACCTGACGCCCAATGGTCGCCCCTACTAGTCCAAAAAATTTGTAATTACTCCGCCTAGCTTTTTCATGCCCTTCTCTATACTTTCAGGGGAGGCATTGGAAAAGTTCAATCGCATAGTATTTTCTCCTCCACCAGAGGCAAAAAAGCTATTACCTGGGATAAATGCAACCTTTTCCTTGATAGCTTCCTCTAATAATTTAACTGTAGAAACACCCTGAGGCATTTCTGCCCAGATAAATAATCCACCCGCCGGTGTGGTCCACTTGACTTCAGCTGGAAAGTATTCTTCCATACATTTGAGCATCAAATCTCTTTTTTCTTTATAACCGGAATTTATCCTGTCTATATGGGGAGCCAACAGACCCCGTTTGCAAAATTCATAGACTATCATTTGGGAAAGATTAGAGGTATGAACATCGGTTGCCTGTTTTCCTATTACCATTTTATTAATAATCTCTTTAGGGCCAACAGCAAAACCCACCCTCAAGCCTGGTGAAATAATCTTGGAAAAAGACCCCAGGTAAACAGACTGACCATTTTTATCAAAGGACTTCAAAGCAGGTATTTTTTCACCGGAATAATTTAAGCTTCCGTATGGATCATCTTCGATGACCGTAATTTCATAGTTAGTCACCAGTTCCATCACTTCCTGCCGCCTTTGTGCAGACATCGTCAATCCTGTAGGATTTTGGAAAGTAGGTACAAGATATAACAGTTTATTCCTTTCCTGATTGGTTTCTAAGGCCTTCCGTAAAGATTCGATATTTATACCTTCAGCATCAACATCAGCAATGGTAAACTGTGCTTCATAAGTCTTAAATATTTGTAAAGCTGCCAGATATGTAGGGTTTTCAACAATAACGCTATCTCCCACATTAATAAAAGACTTTGCCATTAAATCTATCCCTTGCTGGGAGCCGGAAAGAATCAGGACTTCCTCGGGGAGAGCTTTAATTCCTTTTTCTTCGAGCCAGCCAGCAACGTATTCCCTTAGTGGAGCATATCCTTCACTGGCGCTGTATTGCAAAATATTAGTATCTGCAGTACTCACTATATCCGTCATTATCTTTTTCACATCTTCAATCGGAAAAGCATCAGCGGAAGGCATACCCCCGCCAAAAGAAATCATATCAGGCTGAGAAATTAATTTTAATATTTCTCTGATAACATTACCTGACATATTTTTAAGTCTATCTGCAAATTGTGCATTACCCAATTCAGTCACCTTCCAATATAGTTATTTTTAAACTATACTATAACAACTAATTGTACTCGTGTCTATACTTATTACCACCGACTGGTGGCTAGTGACTGGTTACTGGCAATGAGGTCAATTATTGGGTTTCGTGCCCTGGGTCCAGAGGCCAGAGACCAGTGCTCAGTGTAATTTAAGGTTAAGTAAATGTTTTTAGCATTTTCTCAACCTCAATCTAGCGAAGCGAAACCTTAATCTTTATTTTCCATTCCTACTTACATAAATATTTATATTCGTATAGAATGTAGGTAATTCATATATTTGGACAACTTTACCTTGTGGAAGGGTGAATTAAATGGGAAAAAAGATGTATGAATTAATGGAAAAGATGTACCTGGAGCTACAAGAAACAAAAAAGGAACTAAAGAGCGATATTCAGGAATTAACAGGTAATGTTAATATTTTAAAAGATGACGTTTATGATTTAAAAGGTAATGTTAATGTATTAAAAGATGATGTTCAAGATTTAAAAGGTGACGTTAAAAAAATTGAAACCAAGTTGGAAAATGAAACTAATGAGAAAATTAGGGCTTTGTTTGACGATAGAGAGGTTCAAAAAGAAACCAACGAAAAAATTCTCTCAACTTTAGATCGCATTGAAGCTAAAGTGGATGTTCTACAAGTGGAGACTGCCCATATCCGTCGAATTAAATAGTAAAAAGGGACTTTGGTCCCTTTTTAGGTTTCACTTCGTTAGATTAAGGTTTGGCTCCGCTAGGTTTAGATAAAAAAAACCCCCGACAGTTTTACTGTCAGGGGTTATTTTTATTACATCATTCCACCCATGCCGCCCATGCCGCCCATGCCACCTGGCATTCCGCCGCCGCCTTTATTCTCATCTGGGATATCAGCAATTAGAGTTTCAGTTGTTAAGACCATAGCTGCGATACTGGCTGCATTTTGTAAAGCAGACCGAGTAACTTTAACAGGGTCAACAATACCAGCAGCGATCATATCTTCATAACCATTAGTTAAAGCATTAAACCCAATGCCAACACCGGCTTCTTTCACTTTTTCTACAACAACGGAACCTTCTGAACCGGCATTGTTAGCAATTTGACGCACTGGTTCTTCTAAGGCTCTTCTGATAATATTAACACCTGTTTGCGCATCTAACTCATCCATTTTTATGCCTTCTAAAGCAGCTAGAACATCAATTAAAGCTGTACCACCACCAGCTACAATACCTTCTTCAACAGCAGCTCTAGTAGCAGCAAGGGCATCTTCAATACGGTGTTTCTTCTCTTTTAATTCAGTTTCAGTAGCTGCACCAACTTGGATTACCGCTACACCACCGGATAATTTAGCTAAACGCTCTTGTAATTTCTCTCTATCGAATTCAGAAGTAGTATCCTCTAGTTGAGCACGGATTTGATTAACTCTACCATCGATGTCAGCTTTATTGCCTTTACCCTCAACAATAGTAGTTTCTTCTTTACTTACTTTAATCTGACGGGCAGTACCTAACATTTCTAAAGTAGTATTTTCTAGTTTTAAACCTAACTCTTCACTTATTACTTCAGCGCCGGTTAAAACAGCAATGTCTTGTAACATAGCTTTCCGACGGTCACCGAAGCCAGGAGCTTTAACAGCTACACAAGTAAAGGTTCCTCTTAACTTGTTAACTATTATAGTAGGTAACGCTTCGCCTTCAACATCTTCAGAAATAATTAATAGAGCTTTACCTGATTGAACTACTTTTTCTAATACTGGTAAGATATCTTGAATTGCAGTTATTTTCTTATCAGTAATTAAAATTAGCGGATCATCTAAAACAGCTTCCATTTTTTCGGTATCTGTAACCATATAATGGGAGATATAACCCCGGTCAAATTGCATCCCCTCAACAACATCTAAGGAAGTACCAAAGGTTTGAGATTCTTCAACCGTGATAACTCCGTCATTTCCTACTATTTCCATAGCCTCTGATATTAATTTGCCAATTTCTTTATCAGCGGCAGAGATGGAAGCAACTTGTGCGATAGCTTCTTTACTCTCAACCGTCTTGGAAATTTTATGAATCTCGGCTACAGCAACCTCAACAGCTTTATTAATACCTAGTTTAATAATCATGGGATTAGCACCAGCTGCTACGTTTTTCAGACCTTCTCTAATCATTGCTTGGGCTAAAACTGTAGCTGTAGTTGTACCATCACCAGCCACATCATTTGTTTTGGTAGCAACTTCTTTTAAAAGCTGAGCACCCATATTTTCAAAAGGATCTTCTAATTCGATTTCTCTTGCAATGGAAACACCATCATTCGTAATAGTTGGGGAACCAAATTTCTTTTCTAAAACAACGTTACGGCCTTTTGGCCCTAAAGTAACTTTTACAGCCTCAGCTACAGCGTTAACACCAGCTTCTAAGGCTCGTCTTGCGTCTTCACCAAAAATAATATCTTTTGCCATTATGTATTTCCCTCCTTTTTAATTAATCTAAAATTGCTAAGATATCTCTTTCGCCTAGGATAAGTACTTCTTCGCCGTCAACCTTTATCTCAGTACCGGCATACTTTGAGAATATAACCTTATCCCCTACTTTTACCTCCATAGGAGCCTTTTGTCCATTTTCTAGAACTTTTCCGGTTCCCACTGCTAAAACTTCACCTTGTTGAGGTTTTTCCTTTGCAGTATCAGGTAATACAATACCGCTTTTTGTTTTTTCTTCTTGAGCAAGTGCCTTCAAAACTACTCTGTCGCCTAATGGCTTAACATTCACGGGCAAACCCTCCTTTTGATTTTTAAGTTTTATTTTTTGTTAGCACTCTCTTTAGGTGAGTGCTAATACCTATTAATATAATAATAAACCCTGAGCCCTTTATCAAGGGTTTTTTTAAATAAATTTCCTTTTTTAATTAATTACTGTAAAATATTATCAAGAAAACTTACTTTAGCTGGATTTCTATACTCCACCACATAAAGAATATTGCCCTCAAAAACATTTTTTATACATATTTAGGAAAAAAATAAAAGTTAACAAGCAATTTTATTCAGTGGTCGATAGTCCATTGACTATAGTCTATAGTCCTTCAAACTACTTTTCAAAAAAGAGGTGCAGCTAGTGTTAAAAAAACAGATGAGAAAGAATTTCAAAGAACTACGGGACAAATTAAATACCGAGGATGTATTAAAGAACAGTGAAGCAATCCTAAAAACACTAACTCCTTACCCTTTCTGGCAGGAAGCAAAACACATAATGTGTTATCTATCCTTTGGCAATGAAGTGCAAACCAAATCTATTATTGAAAGGGCCTGGCAAGAAAACAAACAGGTTATAATACCTGTTTGCCAACCAAAAACCTTTGAAATAATTCCCAGTCACTTAATTTCCTTTGACGATCTTGAACCCCGTACTATGGGAATTTTAGAACCTAAGGAGGGCAGGCTTAGGCCTGTAAACCCAGAAATTATCCAACTAGTATTAGTCCCCGGAGTAGCCTTTGACCTCTCAGGTCACCGCATAGGCTTTGGAGCAGGTTATTATGACCGGTTCTTACCAAAGCTAACACCGGGAACACCCAAAATAGCCCTGGCCTATGAAATACAACTCAGTCCCATAACCCTGCCCGCCGATCAGTATGATATGAAAATGGATTATATTTGTACGGAAAAGAAACTTTATAAAGCTTTGTAGCTTACTGCATGTCAGTGTGTAGCTCAAGGGATATACAGAACGTCTGTGCTACTGTGCTACAGTGCTACAGTTCTACAGAAAAATATAACGTAGGGGCGGGTTTCCATGCCCGCCCTTACCTGTTGCAGCGGTTCCGTTCTTATCCAAACTTATACTGAATCCCAAACCCCCCTCGGGGGTTGCGCCAGTCTATCACATGGGGCGGGCAGGCATAACGGCAGGAGCCGCACTCAACACAACCTTCATAGGCGGTTAAAATCTTATTTTCTTCTTCACTCCAGGCATATACTTTAGACGGACAAATATATGTACAGGGCTTAAAGTCACATTTTAGACAAGCATCCCTGTCAGTTATTCTTAGGTGGCTGTGTTTATCTGATTGATATCTATTTAAAAATAACTTATCTTCTAGTCTCATCCTAAAACCCTCCATAACTTGTAGAGGTCTTTGACCAATTCCCATTTTGGTCTTTGTTCAAATACCTTGCGCATAATAATCCTTTGCTTTTCCTTTTTAGGAATATTATCTATTGTAAAAAATTCCTTATTGGCTATACTTGCCAAATGTGGATAAAGGTAAAATAACTCAGGGTGTTCTTCGAAATATCCGGAAGAATGCTGATATTTCTGCAGATCCTTAACAACAAAGCTGTCAGCAAGGCGCTGCTGGTACTCAGCCAATGAGTTAATGCTAAAATCACCTTTTTCAAAGGCCTTAATAATTACTTCCCCTGCGGTCTTTCCGGAAATCAGGGCGAGATTCGAACCTTCTCTATGTAATCCGTTGACAAGCTGAGCAGCATCACCTACTATAACTACCCCATTGCCATATAATTTTGGCATGGCTTTATAGCCGCCTTCAGGAATCATATGACCTAAATATTCCTTTATTTCTCCTCCTGCAATTAATGGTTTAATAGCTGGATGGGCCTTTAGATTTTCCAAAAGGTCGTTAGGATTTAATTTCCTATTTACTAGGTGAGACATCAGTGCTCCTACACCAATTGAAATGCTTTCCATGTTGGTATAGATAAAGGCAGTTCCAACCATTCCTTTGGTTGCCTCACCAATTATTTCAATTGTTGCTCCTTTGCCATCCTCTAAGCCGAATCGGTCCTCAATTTTTTCTTTGGGCAGAGCTATTACCTCTTTAACTGCTACAGCAAGATAGTCCCAAGCTAAATAGCCTTTCTGCATCCCTAGGGCTTCCTGGGTTAGTATACTATTAACCCCTTCGGCAATAACTACAACATCAGCATATACCTGACCATTAGGCCTACCGGTTTTGACACCTACTACTTTACCATCCTCTTTGATTATATCTTCAACAACTGTCTCACATATAACAAGTGCCCCTGCCTGTTCGACCTTACGTCCCATCCAACGGTCAAATTTAGACCTGAATACCGTAAATGAATTATAGGGCTCGCCAGCAAACTCCTGACTTCGATAACCATATTTAGTAACAGCGTCATCAGTTGTCAGCCAGTAATTAGATTCTACTACAGGTCTTTCTAAAGGTGCTTCCTTCCAAAACTCTGGGAATACATCTTCCGTAGCCTGGCGATAGAGGACACCACCCATGACGTTTTTTGAACCGGGGTGCTCTCCCCGCTCAAAAACAATAACCTTGAGCCCCGCATTAGCCATAATATATGCCGCACCTAAGCCCGCAGGTCCAGCTCCAACAACGATTACATCAAATTTTTCTTGAACCACCGTTTTCTCCCCCTAAGACCCCAGCTTTTGGCGGAAGGATTCCGTCAAAAGGGGCAGTAATTTTTGGAAATCACCCACAATACCATAATTTGCTACTTTAAAAATGGGTGCATCGGGGTCTTTATTTATAGCAACAATAACATCTGCTGTTTGCATACCTACTAAATGCTGAATAGCTCCCGAGATACCAACAGCAATATAAACTTTAGGTCTTACTGTCACACCAGTCTGTCCCACCTGGTGTATTACATCTATCCAACCAGCTTCTACTGCTGCCCTAGATGCACCAACAGTACCACCTAGAGCATCTGCTAAATCAAATATGTACTGAAAGTTTTCCTTTGTTCCCAGGCCTTTACCGCCAGCTACAATAACATCAGCTCGATCAAGATATACGGCACTGCCTCCTTGGGCTATAAACTCCAAAATCTTTGTAAAAACCTCTTCCTCTTTAATCTCAGTCTTTTCCTCAACTAAAGTACCAGTCCGACCTTCTTGACGTTCCGGCATAGCCATAACACGGGGCCGAACACTTGCCATCTGGGGTCGATGGTTACGACAGACGATTGTGGCCATAACATTACCACCGAAAGCAGGTCGTGTTTGCAAGAGGAGCCTAGATTCTTCTTCTATTTTCAATTCAGTACAGTCAGCAGTCAAACCTGTTCCAACTTTGGTAGCCACATGCCCTGCCAAATCACGACCCTGGGTAGTGGCAGCCATCAGGACAATCTCCGGTTTGTATTTATCAATCAGCATTGCTAAGGTTATCGAATAAGGATCTGTTCGATAATCCTTAAGCACTGGGTCATCAACTAGAAATACTTTATCACAACCATACTCATAGACCAAATTCACTTTATCCTTAACCTGGTATCCTAAGAGCACAGCTGCTAAGTCTACTCCCAAATCATCGGCTAATCTTCGACCCGCACCTAACAACTCCCAAGATACATCAGCTATTTCTCCATAGCTTTGCTCAATTAAAACCCAAACCCCAAAGTAAGCATTTACAATTGGGTCTTTGGGCTTAAATTCTTTAATAACCTCTTCTGCCTTTTTAACAGTCTCCTCCGGTTTCCGATACCCTTCTAAAGATAAAGCCATGGTCGGGCATACTGCCACACAAGCCCCGCAATCCGTACATTTTTCAGGGTCTACCACTGCTATCCCGTCAACTAAATCCAAGGCATCAAAGGGACACGTCTGCACACATGCCCCACAACCAATACAATTCTTTCTAATTACTTCAACGGTCAATTTTAAACCTCCTCTCTTTACTCATAGGTCTAGCTCGAGCATCTGACAATTACTGCTGGGTAACATTGAGCGTCTGACAATACTCAGGGGTTGAGATGCTGCGTCTGCTTTAATTTGAGGTCAGTTTGCTGCGTCTGCTCTACTTATAGGTCTAGCTGACGGGTCTGACAATACTTCTGGGTGAACATCTTGCGTCTGGTAAAAGATCGTGCCCTGTGTCCAGTGTTCTGTGACCAGTGACCAGTGCTGGAATAAGGTTAAGGTTAAGATCAGACTAAGATTCCGCTTCGCTAGACTAAGTACCGGACACCGAGCACCGGTCCCCGATTCCCGACCCAACACTCTATCATGCAATGCCCGTGTCAGACGCAAAAAACTGGCTTCTTGGTATTGTCAGACGCGTAAGTTAGACCTATCAGTAAATGTCAGACGCAATAATCTAGCAGTATAAGTATTATCAGACTAACAAGCTAGACCCTTAAGAATTAGGGATTACTTCCAAAGGAATCAACTTATCCACCAAAATCTTAACAGCTGCTTCGGGGTTTTCCTCTCCACCGGGGATTATTTCTCCTCCGCCCCGTTCGGGGGGTGCAAAAATATTGCGAACCATGGTGGGCGAGCCTTTCAAGCCTAGCTTATCCACCTCAAAGTCTATTTTAGTTTTATCCCAGATAGTACATTGATAGCGGACTGCTCTAATCATATTATCCAGACTGGCATATCTTAACTCATTAATATCCTTCACAACTGTTAGTAAAGCGGGTAATTGGGTTTGAGTTAATTCTTTACCATTTTTGACCTTGCGATAAACCTTTATATTTTTACCCTTAATATCTAATTCTGTTATTTCCATAACATATGTTAATTGGGGTAAATTCATCCTACATGCTATTCCGGGACCAACCTGTGCTGTGTCACCATCAATAGCCTGTTTGCCGCAAAGAATTAAATCTACCCCTCCCTCTTCATGGAGCTTTTCTATTGCCTTTGTTAAAGCATAACTAGTTGCCAAGGTGTCTGCCCCGGCAAATGCTCTATCACTTAAAAGAATAGCTTGATCGGCACCATAACCAACCGCTTTTTTTAATGCTTCAATTGCCATCGATGGCCCCATAGATATTACTGTAACTTTTCCTCCATATTTGTCTTTTAACTGTAAAGCTGCCTCTAGAGCATGAATATCATAGGGATTAATAATAGCAGGTACACCTTCTCTAACTAAGGTATTAGTCTCTGGGTCAATTTTAACTTCTGTGGTATCAGGAACTTGTTTGAGACAAACAACATAGTGCATGTTCTTCCCTCCTTCAGTAAATTTTTCTTCAACTAGGTTTATTTTATGTAGTTTGTAGGTATATTTATTTTTACCCAACATACCTATAAATAAAACAGTATGCAAAAACTCACCTATCCACAGTATCCACAAATTTATACACAGATTAAAGGTCAAAAACCTTAGCTTTTAACCCATTTTTGCACATTATCCACAGATAAATGTGCAAATTGTTGTGAAAATAATTCCACATAGCTAATCCCTGATTTTCCGGGTTATACACAGACTTATCCACATTATCCACAGGAACAAGTCCACAAAACACCCGTTCCTTTTTTTTGTTAAGCACTTTACTCATCAGCACAATACGACAAAATTAGTACTTGACAGAAAAAATTCAGGGGCCTTAGTCCCTGAATTTTTTTATTTAAATTACCTACTAATTTAGGTCAATAGTCCTATTGTTTTTTTATTTAAACTAATAAGCAAATTTCTTCCCTCGAAATAAACTTTATAATGATATTTGCGGGTAAAAATGCAAATGATATGAGAAATAAGCTTAGGAGTTGAAAAGGTTGAAGGATAGTACCCAATTATTAGTTGAAATAGAAGCTCTACGAAAGCAATTGCATAAAGTTATTGAACTATCAGGAGGTGATTTGCTTTCTGATGATGTACTTGAATTAAGTAAAAAGCTTGATAATCTTCTGGTTAAATATTTAAAGGAGAAGCAATAGTCTCCCTTAAGAACTTTAACCCCTATTAAAAAGAAATAATCCTAGGTTCCCCTTTGGTATATGTGCAGATACCCGGGAACCCCAAATCTTTAATAATTTCCAGCCCTCGTTCTAAATCTTGACCCAACTGTCGTAAATGATGGGCATCAGACCCTATGGTAATAATTTTTCCACCTAGTTCCTTGTACCATTTAATTATTTCTAAAGTAGGCAAAGGCTCTCCTAACCCCTGACTAAAACCCGATGTGTTTAGCTCAATGCCCCGGTACCTTTTAATGACGGCTTTTAATATTTCCCGCACAACTTCTTCATAATCTAACGCCTTAAACTTCTTAAAAGTCCTGGGAACATAGCGTTTCAAAACATCCAAATGCCCCAGTGAATGGAAATTCCCTTTTTGAGCCGTTGCCAGTACTTCTTCAAAATACTGCAGATAAACCTCCCGCTCATCTGCATCATCTTCATAATCTCTGTGCAGCAGCTGATCCCCTACAAAATGTACTGAGCCCAAGAAAAAATCAAAGGTTTTATCTTCCCAAAAAACTGCATGTTCCTGCAGATATAAATGGGGCTCGCCCAGCTCTAAACCTTTTTTTATTGCCAATTTTTTCCCAAACCTTTCCCGGCACTCTTCAATTTCCAGGGAATATCTCTCATAATTAAAATAACCCAACCCAGCATCCTCTGAATTTAAGTCAAAGTGCTCAGTAAAAACTATTTCTTTGATACCTATTTCAACTGCCTTCTGACAGTAATCCATCATCTTGGCTCTACTGTCAAAAGAATTATCAGTATGGACGTGGTAGTCGACTAAATAGTGCATGGTAAAACCTCCGGTTTGCTAATTGGTCTATCTATCGGGACGGATATACTTCTCCGTCTAGCTTTTGCGTCTGACAATTACTCCTGAGTAACTTATCGGGTCAGACATACTTCTCCGCTTAGCTATTGCGTCTGACATTTACTAATGGGTCTAGCTTACGAGTCTGACACGAACATTAATAGTTAAATTTTGTGGTTGGACAATACTTATACTGTTAGGTATTGCGTCTGACACAAGCGTTATTGGCTGCTGGATGAGCTCATTGGACAGGTTGTGGCTGAGGCTAAGTCTGAGTAAAATCTTAACCTCAACCTAGCGGGAGCGGAACCTTAACCTTATTCCAACACTGGTCACCGAGTACTGAACACTGGACACGATTTTCACCAGACGCATAATCTTCACCCAGAAGTATTGTCAGACGCAATAAAATGTCCCCAAAGTAATTGTCAGACGCATAAGCTAGACCCATAAGTAAAGCAGACGCAAGATGTTCACCCAGTAGTAATCGTCAGACGCAAGATGTTCACCCAGCAGTAATTGTCAGACGCAATAAAATTACTCCAAAGTAAATTAGCTGACCCCAAATTTAAGATTCGGTACAGCATTTAAATTCAATTCGGCAAATTCTCCCCTTAATGCTTTGTAATGGGCTGCACAGCCGATCATGGCGGCATTATCAGTACAATATTTTATGGGTGGGTAAACCAATCTTATCCCTAGCTTACTACAACGGTCACTTAAATCTTCCCTTAAAGCCTTGTTAGCTGCTACACCGCCAGCTAATAAAATAGTTTTCACTTGAGCTTCCTTAGCAGCCCGTAGAGTTTTCTCTGACAAAACTTCAATAACAGCCTCCTGGAAGCTAGCGGCTACATCATTAATATTAATAGCTTCCTTTTTCATTTCCTGCTTATTCAAATAATTCAAAACAGCTGATTTCAAGCCACTGAAGCTAAAATCATAGCTTCCGTCTTCAAGCCAAGACCGAGGTAGCTTAATTGCAGTATTACTACCTTCTCTAGCACATTCCTCTATCTTAGGGCCTCCGGGATAACCCAGACCAAGAGCCCTGGCTACCTTGTCAAAGGCCTCTCCTGCTGCATCATCTCTGGTTTGACCCAAAAATTGATACTTTCCATAGTCGGTAATTTCTACTAAGGTAGTATGCCCTCCGGAAACAATTAAACAAACCACGGGAAACTCTATGTCATTGTGTGTTAAGAAATTGGCATAGACATGACCTTCAATATGGTGCACACCAATTAACGGTTTTTGCGCGGCAAAAGCCATAGCTTTTGCTGTAGCAACACCCACTAAAAGAGCCCCCACCAAACCAGGACCATAGGTTACCGCGAAGTGGGTAATTTCACTGAAGGTTAAATTAGCCTGTTCCAGAGCTTCTTCAATACTTATATTTATTAACTCCAGATGCTTACGTGATGCTACTTCAGGTACAACACCCCCGAACTTCTGGTGTGTTGAGATTTGAGAAGCTACCACCTCGGCCAAGACCTCTGTTCCGTTTTTCACTACAGCCACAGCTGTTTCATCACAGCTTGTCTCTACTGCTAAGATTATTGTATCAGTCAAGATAATCACCCCTCTTTACGCTACTACGTCTGACCGTGTGCCCGTGGGCGCGAAGGGCTTACCGCGGTTACCGTTCTTGTGGTTTAACCTACTGTTTAACAACTAGCAAAACCACAAGAACCGTCCCTACGGCTGCACCCTACGGCTGCAACCAGAAACGGGCGGGCATGGAAACCCGCCCCTACTTCTCCCCTGGGCGTAACTCTTTCCACATAATAATAGCATCCTCTTTTGTATCCACATAATAACCCTTTCTTACGCCTGCTGCCTCAAAACCCAAACGGTTGTAGAGCTTCTTTGCACTAGCATTGGATACTCTTACCTCTAAGGTTATTCTTTCAGCACCCTTAGTCAAAGCTATACCCATTAAATGAATTAAAAGAATTTCCCCAAAGCGCTTTCCCCTAAACTCAGGGATAATGGCAATATTGGTGATATGGGCTTCATCCAAAATAATCCACATTCCCCCGTAACCAAGGATACAGTCTCTGTCGTCTTCTGCTGTAATCACAAAGTAATGTGCAAAATCATTATCTAATATTTCGCAGGTAAAGGCGTAGGCTGACCAAGGAGTGGGAAAGGAACGGTTTTCTATTTCTACTATTTGACCAACATCCCCTAATTCCATCTTTCTGAGGGCAATCCCGGTTATCTCTGACATCTACCTGCCTCCCACTTGATTTCCGCTTCAGATTTTCTTAAATAAAAAGGTTTTAGGGTAAAAATATTTTCGCCTTTGCCCTGTTCTAATTCCTTAAGACCTAGTACTGCCAGGGAAGCAGCCCGCGGTAATAACTGATGCAGCGAAGCCCAGTGGGCTTGACTTCCCAATAGTGAAGCAATTATTTCTTTATATTCAAAAACTCCATCACCTAAAAAGGTTACTGGTTTTCCCAAATCCCTTAACTCATCACAAAGGGCAGACGGGCTTAAGGCTGTATATTCGCTTTGGCGAATAAGCTCCACGCTATTGCTTTGATAGAGGGCTGTATAAACCTCTCCCTTTCTAGCATTAAGAATGGGGCAAATAAGCTGGGCTATACCTGCCAAATTCTGGGCTAGAGCATCCAGAGTAGGGATAGCAACAAGCTTAATGCCTGCGACTTGGGATAATGCTTTTGCCGTAGCTAATCCTATGCGCAACCCTGTAAAAGAACCCGGCCCTATGGATACTGCGATACCATCAATACTCTTAAGCTCTAGTTTTACCCCCTCAAGTGTTTGCTTAATAAGAGGAAGTAGTTTTTCTGAGTGGGTATTGCCGGTATTTAAAAAATTCTCCGCCAATATTTTATTATTGTCAACAATTGCAACTCCTGCCACAGGAGTAGCACTATCTATGCTTAGAATAATCATGGCCGGTCAGCTCCTCCACTAGCCTTTCGTAATGTTTTCCTTTGGGGGAAAAACAAAACTCTCTGCCTTCAATACCCTGCCTAATTTCTATATTCAAATATTCCTCAGGTAAAATATCGGCAATGGAATTTCCCCATTCAACTACCGTAATGCCTTGACCATAAAAATACTCCTCATACCCCAAATCTTCCATTTCATCAGAAGAATTTAGTCGGTAAACATCCATGTGATAGAAAGGGACTCGGCCATTATAGTATTCTTGAATAATAGTAAAGGTAGGGCTGGTAATGCTTTCTTCTATACCCAAGCCTTTGGCTATTCCTTGGGAAAAAACCGTTTTTCCTGCACCCAAATCACCATTGAGAGAAATAATATCACCAGGCTTCAAAAATTTGGCTATCCTTTTTCCAATGTATTCTGTTTCTTCAGGCTTTCTTGATATTACACAGACCAATGCAAAATCCTCCCTATTTTTTCCTAACCTAACCTGTAGTATATCCTAATACAACTTAAGAAAAACAGCAAGAAAAAAAACGGGCAATACCCGTTTGGTTATCGAAACACAAACCCCTGCGTATATAATAACAAATTACGGGGCATTTCTATTAGACGCTCAATATTCACCCAAAGCACGTCTACTGATCACTGGGCCCTGGGCCCTGGGCACTAGACACTGGGCTCTGGGCTCTAGACACTTGGCCCTGGGCTCTGGGCCCTCGGTCCTGGGCTCTGGGCAACTAAGCATATGTTTACGCCAACATCACCCCACCACTATGCAACAGCTTGTCCACATAATTAATAAGGGCTTCTATATCAAAAGGTTTAAGAACATAACCCTCTGCTCCACCTTTCTTTATTTGCTCAATAGTTTCCACTTCACCATAGGCAGTCATCATTACCACCATTATTTGTGGCATCTGCTCTTTTATTTCATAAAGGGCTGTAATCCCATCCTTGGCCGGCATTTTGATATCCATTATTATTAGTCGGGGGTGTAATTCAAAGGCTTTTTTTACACCTTCATCTCCATTGGTTGCCGTAGCTATAGAATAGCCCATTTCGTTAAAGGCTGTGGATAATAAGGACCTAACCCCTAACTGGTCGTCAACAACCAATATGTCAAGTTCTGTTTTGTCCATTTTTACCCTCCGCTTTTCATAGTTTCACTGTATGAGTTATTCGCTATGAATTACTTTACTCCTTTGAAGAATTATGACTAATTTTGACATCATCTGTCGGACTACCATAGATTTTCTCACCATTAATAAAAATTTGCAGTGGCTTGCTTCTTATATCTAAAGGATGGTTATTCCATACTACCAGATCAGCATCTTTGCCCTTTTTGATACTGCCTAATCGATGACTTAGGTCTAAAATATGGGCCGGAGTTACAGTTAATGCTTTTAGAGCATCTTTTTCACTTAAGCCTTCTTTTACAGCTAGTGCTGCACAAAGTGGCAAATATTGAACCGGTATGACAGGGTGATCGGTCATTAAAGCTACAGGCACACCAGCTGCAGCCAAAACTCCAGGAGTTTCAAAGGTTCGCTCCCCTAATTCAACTTTAGCTCTACTTGTTAATGATGGACCTACAACAACAGCCACTTGAGCATTTAAAAGCTCATTAACTATTTTATGTCCTTCGGTACAATGCTCAATTACAAGCTTAACTCCAAACTCCTGGGCAATGCGAATGGCTGTTAAGATATCGTCAGCCCGATGGGCGTGTGCCCTTAGAGGAATCTGCCCCTCTAGTACCTTAACCATGTTTTCTTTTTTCAGGTCCCGCTCTCTGTCCGACTTTTTAGCATATGTTTGAGCATCGACAAAAGCCTGTCTAAGCATTGCTGCTGTAGCCATACGGGTATGTGGCATTTTTTTCTGTTCGCTGTAAACCCGCTTAGGATTTTCACCCAAGGCAATTTTTAAACCTGCTTCCTCCTTCACCACCATTTTGACAAAGGTCTTACCCCATACCTTTAAGACACAGACTAACCCCCCTATAACATTGGCACTGCCTGGGGTTATCATTACTGTTGTCACTCCACCTAAGAGAGCGTCTTTAAAGCCTAAGTCATTGGGGTTGATAGCATCTAAGGCTCTAAGCTGGGGTGTGAGGGGATCGGTAATTTCATTGGTATCATCCCCCTCAATTTGATATATCTCTTCCGCTATACCTACATGGGTATGGGCATCAATAAAGCCGGGCAGCACAAATTTTCCCTGAACATCAAAAACTGAGGCTTCACTGGGAATACTTATTTGCTCACCGACCTCTAATATTTTGCCATCTCTAATCAGAATTGTACCCTGCTGATAATTTTTTTCTTCCATAGTTATTATTCGGGCATTAGTTAAAGCTAACATGTCTCTATTACTCCTGACATCCGCACGACTTCTAGGTTCTTTTCTTCTAAGGCCTTAATTACTAAATTTATACCGATGGAATCGCTGGCCATGTGCCCCGCCACAATAATATTGCCGATATTTTGTTCCTTAATAGCTTTTACTACATCATCTGGTACATGCATAACAATAAGGGTGCCAACTCCTGCCTCAAAATAGGCCTTCATTACATCTTTTCCACCACCGGTACCTCCAGCCATAATTACAAAAACCTTGCCGGCATAGCTTTTTTCTAAGCCCACCCGAACCTTTGGTCCAGCACAGGTATTTTTATATTCCGGTATTTCTAAAAGGTAATCCAAAACATCTTTAACTAAAGCCTGTGGCTTATCCCCGAGCTTATCGTCTAAATATTGTTGCAGATAGTCCTCAACTAAAAAATCAGCTGGGGAATGAATAGCTATAAAGGGCATATTTAAAAGTTTGGCTGCAGTTGCCGCTTTATCATAATTTGTCACATGCATATTACGGTCAACCTGTTCTTTTCTTTCCGCTAGAACCTTTTGTGCTTTATTAATAGGTACCCCAGCTTCTACCATACGGTCAATTTGATTATCCATCACTTTATACAAGTCTACTTTATGCACTGAATGGGGATGGTGAGTAATGACACAGTCAAAGCCTAACTGTTTGGCCAGCATGATTTCTGCTGTATCTATGTCAATCCCAAAGGCTATTTTTTTTATGTTTTGACCTGATACAATAACACCACTATCGGCAGGTGCCTCTTCTAAACCAGCAGCCTTTAAGGCTAGGTTGAAGATTTGTTCGGTATTCATTGTTTTACCTCCGTTTCTATGTGGATAATATTTGGGGTGGTCACCAGTGTTCAGTGCCCAGTGCTCGGTGTCCTGTGTCCAGAACAGACATTTCTTTTAGGATAGCTTTTACGTCTGACAAGTACTAATGGGTTGAGATATTGCGTCTGACAATACTTCCGGGTGAATATTGTACGTCTGACACAATCATTGCATGCTTATTCTGATAGTGTTTCAAGCTGAACTCATCTTTCCCAAAAAAACTAACCATTCCTTTTCTTTTACCGTGTTTATCCGTGTGCCCCGGAGGGGCCCGTGGTTAAATATTGCATTTGTTTTTTCCTGTAGCACTGTAGCACAGTAGAACTGTAGAACTGACCCTCGGAATTCACCCCATAGCTAAACCCGCATTGTTAACGAAACTCTTCCTCTGTTCACATCTACCTCTAAAACCTTTACTTTAACAATATCCCCTACCGCTACTATTTCCATTGGATGCTTAATATATTTTTCACCTAATTGGGAAATGTGGACAAGACCGTCCTGTTTCACACCAATATCTACAAAAGCACCGAAATCGACTACATTTCTGACTGTTCCCTGCAGCTCCATACCGGGTTTAAGATCTTCCATTGTCAAGATATCAGTGCGGAATAAGGGTGGGGGAAGCTCCTCCCTCGGGTCCCGACCCGGCTTTTGTAAGGCCTCAACAATATCCTTAAGGGTTGGTTCGCCAACACTTAATGTATCTGCCATTTGTTTGATATCTACTTTACTTAACTCCGTGCGTATTTCCTTTATCTTATCGGAATTTAATTCTTTTAAGCTGAAACCTAATAAAACCAGCAGCTTTTCTGCCGCTTCATAGGATTCGGGATGCACTGAGGTATTATCTAAAGGATTAATGCCATCGGCTATTCGAATAAAACCAGCACATTGAACAAAAGCCTTTTGACCCAGCCTTGGTACCTTGAGTAACTGTTCCCTTTTAGTTAACTTACCTATTTCTTCCCGAAACTTTACAATTCCATCAGCAGTAGATTTAGTTAGCCCAGCTACGTACTGCAGTAGTGCACTAGAGGCTGTATTAACCTCAACACCGACGGAGTTAACACAGGATTCAACAACTCCTGTTAGAGATTCATCAAGTCGTTTAGGTGCAACATCATGCTGGTACTGCCCTACTCCTACTGCTTTTGGCTCAATCTTAACCAATTCAGCTAAGGGGTCTTGCAGTCTTCGGGCTATGGAAACCGCACTCCTTAAAGATAAATCATACTCTGGGAATTCCTCCTTAGCCAGTTTCGAAGCAGAATAAACAGAAGCACCTGCCTCAGAGACAATAATGTACTGTAGGGGTATCACCAGCTCCTTTACTAAATCTGCTGCTAAAAACTCACTTTCCCTTGACGCTGTACCGTTACCGATAGCAATAATATCAGCTTTCCATTTTTTCACAAGGCTTGCCATTAATTCAAGAGCTTCTTTTCTTTTGTTCTGGGGAGGATGAGGATACATGACACTAATTTCCAAAACTTTTCCCGTCTCATCTACAACAGCCAGCTTACAGCCGGTGCGAAATCCAGGGTCCACGCCCAAAACTACTTTTCCCTTTACAGGGGATTGCAAAAGAAGGTTATGCAGATTTTTGGCAAAGACTTTTATTGCTTGCTCTTCACCGGTAGTTGTTAACTCATTTCTAATCTCCCTTTCAATAGCAGGAGCAATTAGCCGCTTAAGGCTGTCCTTGATTGCCTCCGTTAAAATAAACTGACATTCTTTTGCCCCTTGACCTAAATATTTTTCATTCATTTTTTCTACTATCTTTTCATCTGGCTGCAAAATTTTAACCTGCAATGCTTTTTCCTTTTCACCTCTATTAACAGCTAAAATCCGGTGGGGAGGGATCTTTTTTATAGGTTCCTGATATTCATAATACATCTCATAGGGTGTCACAGCTTTTGGATCAACTGCCTTTGAGCTAATTAAGCCTTCCATCCAGACCAGATTTCTAACAGTTTTTCTTATTTCTGCATCATCAGCTACAATTTCTGCTACGATATCCTGAGCTCCTTGGATAGCTTCCTCAATACTGGCTACTCCCAGTTCAGGATTAATAAAGCCTTCTGCCAGCTGCCTCGGTTCCTCCTGTGTTTTATTATCTAAAAACAGGAGCGCCAAGGGTTCTAGACCCTTTTCCTTAGCCACACTTGCCCTAGTCTTTCGTTTAGGCCGGTAGGGAAGGTATAGATCTTCCACTTCTTGCAAAATTTGGGCAGCATTTATGGCCTTTTCCAGCTCAGGGGTGAGCTTTTCCTGCTCTTTAATAGAATTAATAACTTCTTCTTTTCTTTTGGCTAGATTCCGTATATATCCCAGCCGATCTACCAACTGTCTTAAAACAGTTTCATCCATTTCTCCCGTCATTTCTTTACGATAACGGGCAATAAAGGGAATTGTATTCCCCTCATCCAAAAGTTCTATTGTTCTAACTATCTTACTTTGAGGCCAATTTAATTCCTTGGCCAACTGCTCGGTATGATTCATTTCATTTCTCCTTCATAGTGAATATATTAGGTCTGCTCTACTTAAGGGTGAACATATTGCGTCTGACAATACTCATGGGTTGAGATGTTGCGTCTGCTTTACTTCTGGGTCTAGCTTATGCGTCTGACAATACTTCTGGGCGAATATTGTGCGTCTGATAAAACCCGTGCCCGGTGACCAGTGCTCAGTGTCCAAAAAACAAGGTTAAGGTTAGACTAAGATTCCGCTACGCTAGATTAAGATTTCGCTTCGCTAGATTAAGTACCGAGCACCGATCCCCGACCCAACACTATATCATTCAATGCCCGTGTCAGACGCAATAAATTGGCTACCTGGTAAATCAGACGCATTAAGTTGACCACAAAGTAGTTGTCAGATGCAATAGCTAGACCCGTGAGTATGTCGACCCGTGAGCTAAAATGCTGTCCTAATTGTTCCAATTACTTCATCTCGGAAATTCCTAATCTGCGGGTGATAGTAAGCCTTCAGTGCCTCTTTATCTTGTTCGGTTAAAATACCTAATTCATCTAAAACCTTAAGCACAACAGGGGCTAAAGCTCGTGCTCCTCCATCCTCAATTTTAACGGCTATTCCTAGACCTTCTTTAGGAAGTCCTACACAAAAAATACCTTCTGTGCCGTCTTTCGCTATCCCTTTATCACCTAATTGTTCTAATAAAACTGTGGTAAAACGACCGGTACCAGCTACTAACTGGGGATAATTAACCATCGCATTACTTAGCCTTTGGCAAGCTTCCTGTCTTTTAAGGCTATATTTATCAGACCGGGCAAAATTGGCATAAGCTAAAGCCATAGCCCTAATCGGCATAGCAAATACCGGCACACCACAGCCGTCAATCCCTATTTTGATTTCTCCTTTTTCCACCTCTGCAAATTCTGCCATAGTTTCTAACATAATCTGTTGGACAGGATGCTCTAGGATGTAATAATCCTTTAAACTCATTTTTTCATGCACAGCAATAGAGAGCATGCCTGCATGCTTCCCAGAGCAAGGGCAATGAATTGGACCCGGTTTAATATTTTCTAAGAGCATATTATTGACTGTTGGTTTATGTAAAGGCCGAGTTGTACCACACAATAAATTACTATTATCCAAACCTATTTTGCTTAATATTCCCTTTACTGCTTCCTGATGTTCAAGCTCACCACTGTGGGAAGAGGTGATTACAGCCAGTTCCCGTTCATTAAATCCGAAATGTAGAGCAGCGCCACGTTCTAGGACAGGAACAGCCTGCATGGGTTTAGCAGCGGAACGGATAAAGGTGCAGTAATTGGGATTTCCCACGGAATAAATAGTATTACCCCTATTATCAACTACGGCTAAAACACCTCTGTGAACACTTTCTACCATATCATTGCGGGTAACTTCAATCAATTTACTTATTTCCATTACAATTAGGTAGCTCCTTTCGAGTTCTTGCACAGCTAATCAGAAACTCAAACAATAACCTTGATGCTTCATCTCGATTCCAGGAGCATTCCGGATGCCACTGAACACCGATTATTATCTTTTCAGGATTACTGCTTTCAATAGCCTCGATTAGCCCATCGTCACTCCAGGCAACCTTATTCAAACCCACTCCCAGATCTTTTACCGACTGATGATGAAAGCTGTTTACTTTAATCCTATTCTTACCTATTATTTTAAAAAGTAATGAACTCTCACTTATCTCAACCTCATGATAAGGAGCCCATTTAGGTGCCTTTTGGTCATGCTCTTGACTAGTAATTCCAGCTATATCCTGATTAATGTTGCCTCCTGCAGCAATATTTAAGATTTGTATTCCCCGGCATATCCCTAAAGCAGGCTTAATACCCTCTAAGGCTCTCTTAGCTAAAGATACTTCAAAATTATCTCTAATTGGAGTAATTTCCTTTATTCCTCGTTGGGGACTCTCACCAAAAAAACCAGGGTCGATATCACTGCCCCCGGAAAAAATAAGGCCATCAACTAGATTATACACTTTTTCAACCAGACTAATATCCACTGAGGGAAGGATTAACGGAACCCCCCCTAAGGCTTCTACTGCCTGCACATAGTAGTCAGTCAAAGAATGCTTCTCCTCTAAATTATTAAACCCTGCAGTAATCCCAATAATGGGCTGCATACCCCCCACTCCTTCCATAGGAATCACGAAATCATTTGCCTACCATATAATAGTAATGATTTTTTCCTAATATTACAATAAAAAAAGAGCCTCTTGGCTCTTTTTTAGGTTTCACTTCGTTAGGTTAAGGTTTCGCTCCACTATGTTCCGCTAGGTTAAGTAATAACCTGAATAGCAATGAGGACACACCTCTTTTTATGTCCTGCCTTGAATCAAAGGAATGTCCCCACGTTTTTTTATGTATTAAAATCTAGCGAAGCGAAATCTTAATCCTAATCCTAATCCTAATCCTAATCTTAATCTTAGTCTTAGTCTTAGTCTTAACCTTAACCTTATTTAACCTCAACCTCAACCTGTCCCTTTAGGGACATCCCGTCAGGGACACCTTACAAATCAACCAATCCCATACTTATCTCTAAGGCGTGGTTTATCTTCTTCATCAGCTTATCGTCCACACTACTTACTTTTTCTTTTAGACGGCGCTTGTCTATGGTTCTAACCTGTTCGGCTAAGACTACCGAGTCTTTAGCCAAACCGCCCTCTTCTGCTGATATTTCCACATGGGTAGGAATCTTTGCTTTACTGATTTGACTGGTAATCGCCGCCACAATAGTAGTAGGACTGTATTGATTACCTATATCATTTTGTACTATTAGAACAGGGCGTACTCCACCCTGCTCCGAACCCACTACAGGGCTTAATTCCGCAAAAAAAATATCCCCACGCTTTACTGTTACCATATCATCTACACTCCAAGTGCCTTATCAAATAAGACCTGTACTTCATCCTCACTATTTAAGCCTTCATAGGCCAAAGCCAAATTTATAGAAGCCATCTCCAGATAGCCTATCCGCATCTGTTCTCTCAAGTATCTTCTTTTCCTCTCTTCTATATATAGTTTCATAGCCTCCCTGATAAATTCACTGCGGTTTTTTTTCTCGAGGGCAACGATTCCGTCAACCTCTTCAAGTAAATTATCAGGCAATGAAATCATTATCCTTTTTAAATCAGACACTATTCTACCCCTCCCAAGCATCAACGAAAAAAAGCTTGCCGTACACACTAAATGCTATATCATTATATATATTATTTACTACAAAAGTCAATGAAATACCTGCTATACTTTCCTCTTCTAGTATGGTATTTTATGGTATTTTATTTCTTGTATATATTCTGGGTACCCTGTCTGAAATCATGCACACAACCTCATAGTTTATAGTTCCCAGTTTTTCTGCTATTTCGTCCACACTAATGTTGGCATTTTGACCTTTTCCCAGTAGGATAAATTCATCCCCGGGTTCTACCGATGGTCCGGAAGTAATATCGACCATACACTGATCCATACAGATTCTTCCTATTATCGGAAACCGTTGGTTCTGATATAAAACCTCACCTTTACCTGTTAGAAGTCTGGTATAACCATCAGCATAGCCTAAAGGTAAAGAGGCAATTACTGTTTCTTGAGAAGCAGTAAAAATTCCGCCATAGCTCACCCTGGTCCCTTTAGGAAATCTTTCTACCCGAGATGCCCTAGCTTTTAGTGTCATGGCCGGCTTCAAATCAACTCTCGATAAATTAACTTCTCCAGACGGCTTAAGACCATAAAGCATAATTCCAGGTCTCACCATGTCCAAATAAGCTTCAGGCAAATCAATTATTGCAGCACTATTAGCAACATGTTTAATTGGAATTTGCTGATTAGATTTTTCCTCTAATAAATGGACAAACTCAAGAAACCGTTTCAACTGTCCGTGTGAATATGTTTTATCAAGCTCATCTGCTTTAGCTAAATGGGTAAATATGCCTTCCACTTCTAGATTCTGCATAGCTAATATTTCTTGAGCAATATTTAGGCTTTCCACCGAAGGGACTAAACCAATCCTTGTCATACCAGAATCAACTTTAATATGCACGGTAGCCTTTTTATTCATAGCTGCCCCTTGTTGGTCAAGCATCCGTGCTTCTTCAAGATTATAGATAGTTAAAATAACATTATTTTCAAGTGCCCGCTGATAATCTTCTATAGGTGTCCAGCCTAGCACCATTATAGGACACTGGATACCACCTTGCCTTAAAAGAACTGCCTCATTTAAGATTGCTACCGCCAGCCTATCAGCTCCTTGGGCCAAACATGCGTGACTTACTTCTAAGGCACCGTGCCCATAGGCATTAGCTTTAACAACAGCCATAATTAATTTTGTCCTTACCAGCTTCCTTACCTCTAAGAGATTATGCTGAATTGCTTCTAGGTCAATTTCTGCCCAAACTGGTCTACTATTCATAATCAAACTCCTTTTTAGCCCTTAAAAAAGGTGTCTTTTGATGTTTTAGCCGAATATTCTTTAATAACTTGTGGTAGAACACTAACTACATCACCAGCTTTACTGCTTATTTCTCCTACTTGCCTGGCAGCTTCCTCACCGGCTAAACCATGTAAATAAACGGCAGCACAGAGAGCCTGACTAATATTATTAACCTGTCCCACTAAAGACCCAATCATACCAGCTAGGACATCACCTGTCCCTGCTGTAGCTAACGCAGGGCTCCCCGTAGGATTTATAAAGATCTCTCCCTCTGGTGATGCTATAACTGTTTTATTACCTTTTAGTACTACCCAAATACCATACTTATCAGCTAGATCCAAAGCCCTTTCCCAGCGGTTTTCCTGAATATCTTGGATGGGCAGATCTAAAAGACGACCCATCTCCCCGGGATGAGGCGTTAATATAATTGGCACTGCAGCCTCTTTTAAAATATCTGGACGATCAGCTAAGGCATTGAGACCATCAGCATCTATAATAAGAGGAACTTTGAGATGCACTAAAAGCCAAGTCAAAAACGGCAGGATTTCGCTATTCCTACCCATTCCCGGTCCCAAAATAACTGCTGATTTACCTGATAAAATTTCAATTATTTCCGCACCAGAAACAAGTCCTAAGGTGCCTTGAGGGGTTTCTGCCACCGGATGAGTTATCAATTCAGGCAAGGAACTGGCTAGTGTGGGTTGGATAGACTTAGGAACTACCCCACTCACCAGACCTGCCCCCATAGCAAATGCCCCTCTAGCAGCAAGGTTTACTGCCCCCATCATGCCTTGTGAACCACCTATTATTAATACATGCCCAAAGTTACCTTTATGACTTTCAGGATAACGATAAGGAAGGCTTTTTACAACCATTTCTTTAGTAATTAAGTGCCTTTTTATTTTTAGCTCTTCAATAAGTGCCCCAGGTATACTGATATCAACCACCTTCAAATTGCCGGTATATTTATAGCCTGGGTGTACAACTAAACCTAACTTTGGAAGCTGAAAGGTTAGAGTTACATCAGCCTGTATGCAAAGTCCTTGTACTTTACCTGAATCAGCATCTAATCCTGAGGGAATATCTACAGCCAGGGTTAACGAGCTGTTTTCATTAATGATTTCAATGACCTTCTTAGCAAGCCCCTGAATACTGCCCTTGAATCCTGTACCATATAGGGCATCGATAATTATATCTGTATAATGCAGAGATAACCGCAAGAGATGTAAGCTATTTTCGTTCTCAATATTCTGCCACTTTATCGGCAGCTTTTGGGCTATCCGATAATTGACAAGGGCTGCGCCCTGATACTCTTTAGTTCCTAAGGTAAATATCCTAACATCAGCACCCATATTTGTAAGGTGGCGGGCGATAACAAGTCCATCACCACCATTATTACCCTTGCCTGCTACTATTATTACCTTTTTTCCATTAAGCTTAGGGAAATACCCTCTTATCTCCTCCACAACTCTCAACCCGGCATTTTCCATAAGAACTAATTCAGGAATATTCCATTCCTCAACAGCTATCTTATCAATTGCTGCCATCTCTTTTCCAGTAACCACAAGCATACTTTCTTTACCCCCCTTCTAAAATGACCATTGCCACAGCATAGTCACGGCAGTGACTGAGACTTATGTTTATTTGTGTGACACCCAATTCTTGAGCTTTTACCTGAGCTCTGCCATGTATCCTTATAGAAGGTTTGCCAAGTGGGTCATTTATGACCTCGATATCCTGCCACTTAAAATCCCTAAAACCTGTTCCTAAGGCTTTAGCTACCGCTTCCTTAGCGGCAAATCTAGCAGCCAAAGGCGCAAAAAAATCCCCTGCCCCTTGACAGTAGTCAATTTCCGTTCTAGTAAAAATCCGCTCCACCATCTTAGGCCGGGTCTGTACAGCCTTTTTAACCCTGGCAATTTCAATTATATCAGTACCAATGCCGATAATCATATTTTCTCCTTTGTCATTTTTAGGGGTCAGACGTACTTTTCCGTCTAGCTTGTTAGTCGGACATTTACTTTATGGTCAGCTTAGTGCGTCTGACATTTACTCACAGGTCTAGCTTGTTAGTCTGACACTTACTTATACTGCTAGCTTATTGCGTCTGACACGGGCATTGAATGATAGAGTGTTGGGTCGGGGATCGGTGCTCGGTGTCCGGTGTTCGGTACTTAATCTAGCGAAGCGAAATCTTAATCTAGCGAAGCGGAATCTTAGTCTAATCTTAACCTTAACCTTGTTTCCCCGGGCACTGGTCACTGGACACAGGGCGCGGTTTTTATCAGACGCAATATATTCACCCCGAAGCTATTTCAGTTCTTTAGCAATTACTTCAGCAATATCCTGGGTTATCTGCTCTAGTTCAGCAAGGTCGTTACCTTCAGCCATAACCCTAATTAAGGCTTCAGTTCCTGAAGCTCTGACCAAAACCCGGCCGCGTTTTCCCAGCTTTTGATCATATTCTTTAATAATATTTTGGATGCTTTCATTGATCTGCCAGGAACTTTTATCTTTTACTCGTACATTGACAAGTATCTGGGGAAGCCTCTCCATTTGCTGTGCTAGTTGTGATAAAGGCCTTCCGCTTTTCTTAACAACTTCCAAGAGCTTGAGAGCTGTTAGTATACCATCACCCGTTGTATTATAGTTTAAAAAGATGATATGGCCTGATTGCTCTCCCCCTAATACTGCTCCGGTTTCCTGCATTTTTTCCAGTACGTATCGGTCTCCTACTTTGGTTTCTTCTACTTCAATCCCACTCTTTTCAAAAGCCTGTTTTAGACCTAAATTGCTCATAACAGTACCTACTACTTTATTGCCGGTAAGCAGTCCCTGTTTTTGCAGCTCTAAGCCGCAGATTACCAGTATCTGGTCCCCGTCAACTATATTTCCTAACTCGTCAACTGCCAGCATCCGATCACTATCACCGTCATAGGCTATACCTAAATGGGCCCTATTCTCAAGGACTGCTTTTTTTAAAGACTCCATATGGGTGGAGCCACAGTCTTTATTAATATTTAAACCATCAGGTTTTTCAAAAATACTAATTACTTCTACACCTAATTCCCGAAATAAAGATGGACTGATTAAATAAGCAGCACCATTAGCGCAGTCTATTACCACCTTAAGGCCATCTAAATTTATGTCAACTGTTTCTCTTAAAAACTCTTTATAAAGCCCGCTGCCTTCCTTGATATCCTCCACCTTACCAATATCAGCTCCAATTGGATAGGGTATCTCCTCCATACCTTGAGCTATAGTCGTTTCAATTTTATTCTCTATTTCATCAGGCAGTTTAAAGCCCTGGTGGTTGAAAAATTTTATACCATTATCACCAGCAGGATTATGGGAGGCAGAGATAACCACCCCCGCCATTGCCCCTAATTTTCTAGTAAGAAAGGCAATGCCTGGTGTAGGCATTACCCCTACTTTTAATACATTAACACCGGCAGAACAAATGCCGGCAATCAGAGCACTTTCCAACATATCCCCAGAAATACGGGTATCTTTACCAATAACTATTGCCTTTTTCCTATCTTGAGGATTTAATATATATGCTGCAGCTCTTCCTAATTTAAAAGCCAGCTCCGGTGTTAAATCTGAATTAGCCTGCCCTCTAACACCATCCGTTCCAAATATTTTCAAATTTTATCGCTCCCTATCTTTACATGAGGTAAATTATTTGCGATCGGGCGGGCATGGAAACCCGCCCCTACTAGATCTTTCCAATTGGTCAGACAATACTTATGCTGCTAGACTTTTGCGTCTGACACAAGCATCTAGTTTTTTCTGGCACTGGGCACTGAGCACTGGACACGATCTTTTAACAGACGCGCAAGCTAGACCTATGAGTAAAGCAGACGCAATATCTTCACCCAGTAGTATTGTCAGACGCTCAATGTTCACCCTTAAGTACAGCAGACACACAATCTCAACCCATAAGCAATTGTCAGACCCAATAGAATTACTCCGAAGTAAATTGTCAGACGCTCAACCTTCACCCAGTAGTAGTCGTAGTAGTCGTAGTAGTCGTTACCGGTTTTTCCTCTAAAGCTTTAATTTCAACCTTGACTCTTTGGGGTTCAATATTTTTAAGCTGCACATCACCAGGTGCATCTATCTGTACCTCTAGTTCATGAGTGCCAAAATCCAAGCCTGCTACATCGACAAAGGCAATAATATCCTGGAAGGTTATATTATCCATAATATCCTTCTTACCCTCTACATTAACCTTAACAGCTTCTGTTGTTACAAGCACCTTCTGGCTGCTTTTACTGTTATAAACCTTTATAGGAATATCAAAGTTTTTTTGCACTGGACTTAATTCTATCTGAACAATTACTTTTACTTTAGTTCCATATAAAACAGTTACTCCCGAGGGTATACTTAAATCTACTTCTCGGATAACATTTTCTTTTACATCGGTAAGATTAACTGGTAAGGTTTGTATTAAATCTATAGTATCCAACTTATTAAATTGACCTAGGATTTTCACTGTCTCCGGCTCAACCATTATCCTAGCAATCTGATACCCCGGGGCAGGCTTGCCATCAATTACAGGTTTAACAGGTACTGTCTTACTAGGTGTATCTTGAACAACAGGAATAAAAACCTCTACAGTATTGGGTATAATATTTAAGGTATCGGCTCCAAACCAGTTTCCCAATTTATCCTGAACCTTAATGGGAAGGTTCAGTACTAGATTTGACTGGGCGGAGTTCAAGTTAACATCAACCCGGGCTTCCTCTAGGTTATCCAAAATATTTGCCGGTCCCCTGATTACTACTTGGGAAGGTTTGACTGTTGCTTTAAAGCTAGAATAACCATGGGCAGTCTCACCTAGCAAAGCTGCTGTTACAGGGACCTGCCTTTCCGCTATCATATCAACATTTACACTGACCTCTTTAGGAAAAACATCGGTTATCTCTATCCCCAAAGGATTTCCTATTATTACCGGGAGTGCCTGTTGACCTAGTTTCACCTGTGCTAGATCAACACGGGCTTCGAAATCCTTTAAGCCTAGACCATTAATAATTTTTTGCTCCCCTCGAATTTTAATATTGACGACATTGGTTTTGGAGGTAAGGGTCAAATTATCCAGTAAATTCTCATAATTTACGCTTAAATTTAACGTTTTCTCTAAAGGAGGGTTTTGATCAGCCGTTACATATAACCATAATAAGACAGCTAATAAAATAGCAATTAGTTTGTAGATTAGATTATCTTTCCACGTTTCTGCCATTATTATGACCTCCAGTTCCAGAAATGGGTAGTTTTCTGTTGAGGGGTTATTCTATTAATAAGCAGCTCTTTTAAAGTCATTTCATCTAAATAACGAGTAAGTTTACCATCCTCAGCAACTGAAATCACACCAGTTTCTTCTGAGACTAATACCACTATTGCATCAGAAACTTCGGTTACACCCATTGCAGCTCTGTGTCTGGTTCCAAGCTCTTTACTTAGATTGGGATTTTCCGAAAGAGGAAGAAAACACCCGGCTGCCATTAGTCTATTGCCCTGCATAATTACTGCACCATCATGCAGAGGAGTCTTAGGAATAAAGGTATTCATTAACAGCTCACTTGTAATAATGCCATCTACCTTAATACCTGTTTCCACAAAATCAGCTAATCCAGTTTGCCTTTCTATCACAATTAAAGCACCGATTTTTCTTTTAGCCATGAACTTTACTGCTCGAACGACTTCATTAACCAACTTTTCTACATCTTCTAGTGCCAAATATTCAGTGCGGACAAATAACTTTCCACGTCCTAGCTGCTCTAAAGCCCTTCTTAGTTCTGGCTGAAATACAATGGGAATTGCGATAAAAAACCCTGTTTGAGCCTTTTCTAGAAGCCAATTAATAGACTGCAAACCTAATATTTTACTGGCTACGGTAGCCATTAAAAGAACAACTAACCCTTTTATCAATTGTACCGCCCGGGTTCCTTTTAAAATCATCATCAATTTATAAATAACAAAAGCAACAATAATTAGATCCAAAAGGTTAATCGGGTTGAAAATTTTTATATATTGTTCAAACAAGGCGGCACCACCTTTCTATTTATGGACTAAATATTATTGTTCGATAACTTATTTAAAAACCCTGTTTTCTTTCTAACTTTATTAGGAAATTATATTAAATAAGAAGTGCATTTTTCCAGCTAACACCTTCTAGTTGGAAGCATCTTATATCTTTATTTTATATCACTCTGTGCTATAATATATTGAAGGATTGGTATAGATACTCTAAAAAGGGGGTAGATGCTATGAGAAAATGGGTTTTGCCAATCACTATAGTATGTATTATATCCGGTTTGCTCCTATCTTTGCAATTTAAAGCGCAAGCTTCACTAACATCTAACCCTATAGGTCAAAGAAATGAGGCTTTAGTTGGATTAATTAACAACTCAGAAGAGGAAATTGTTAAATATCAAGAAGCAATTAATGTTCTCCGGGAAGAATTAGATAAAATTGAAAACAGCTCTCCAACCGGGCAAGTTGATATAAAACAGCTCCAGCAAAAGGTACAAAAAGCCAAATTACAAGCCGGACTTCTACCAGTAAAGGGTCGGGGCATAAAAGTTATTGTAGATGATAATAATGCAGGTCTTAATGCTGCTCCTAATGATGATCCAAACCGTTATATAATTCATTATGAAAATATCCTTAATATTATTACTGAATTAAAATTAGGCCGTGCAGAAGCTATTAGTATTAATGGTCAAAGAATAGTAACGCCGACTGAAATCAGGTGTGTCGGAAACGTAATCCTAGTAAATATTACTCGCCTTGCTCCTCCTTTTGAGATTTCGGCTATAGGTAATCCTGACATCCTAGAAGAAATGTTACTTTCAGGAGAATATGACCTTTTAAAAGGTACCGGTTTCCCAGTAAGCTATACTAAATATAATTCAGAAAACCCCATAGAAATTCCAGCTTATACAGGGACTTATCAATTTAATTATACAAAGATTAATGAGTAGGTGATATTATGTGGCTTCCATTATTAGGCTTGTTATTCGGCGCAATTATCGGATCCGCCATTTCCTTTCAAATCCCGATAATATTTGCGAAATATATGTCAGTAGCTGTTTTAGCTTCATTAGACTCTGTATTTGGCGGTATCAAAGGGGTTTTAGAGGAAACCTTTGACGGTACAGTTCTATTAACAGGGTTTTTTACAAATGCATTACTGGCAGCACTGTTAGCCTATCTAGGCGACAGACTAGGTGTCGACTTATACCTTGCTGCTGTTTTCGCTTTTGGTGTACGGCTTTTCCAGAACCTGGCTACAATCCGGCACTATCTGTTATGCCGCAGCTTAAAGAGCTATAAGGGATGCCCGAGGAAGTAATGCGTAGCATTACTTTTTGGTGAAGATTACGCGTCTGACATCTACTCACGGGATTAGATATTGCGTCTGACAATACTTCTGGGCGAATATTTTGCGTCTGATAAGACCAGTGAGCAGTTCTCGGTGCCCAGTGCCCGGGGAAACAAGGGTCGAGGTTTCGCTCCATTTCATTTCGCTAGGTTAAGGTTAAAATCAGACTAAGATTCCGCTACGCTAGATTAAGATTTCGCTTCGCTAGATTAAGTACCGAGCACCGGACACCGAGCACCGATCCCCGACCCAACATTCTATCCATTCAATACCAGTGTCAGACGCAATAAATTGACCTATAAGCATTAGCAGACGCAATAAGCTAGCCGTATAAGTATTGTCTGACCAATAGGCTAGACCCAGAAGTAAGTGTCAGACTAAAAGCTAGACCTATGAGTAGTGCAGACGCAATAAGCTGACCACAAAGTAAATGTCCGACTAACAATCTAAACCTATGAGTAAGAAGGTTGGTGAAAAGTATGAACAAAAAGAACTGGCAGGTGCCAATTACTATAGTATTAGTATTCTTGGGTGTTTTATTGTCCGCCCAATTTCAAACTCAAACTCGGGTACTCTCCGACTTATCAATGCAAAAAACTGAGGACCTCATTACTATGGTTAGAAATCTAAGCGACAAGAGAATGCAGTTGGAAAGAGAATTAGAAGAAAATGAAAGAAAAGTACTAACCATAAAGAACTCCAGTTCAGATGAACTAAATATTATAAATAGCCTAAATGCGGAGTTAAATAAGCTCAATCTCATCAACGGAATTGAAGAGATAAAGGGTCCGGGCCTGCAGGTAATTATTGATCAAGACTCACCAATTCTTTATGTTGATATTGTCAGCATTATTAATGAGCTCTGGGCTGCTGGAGCAGAAGCAATATCTGTAAATAATATTAGGATTGATACAAATTCAATTTTTTTCTATACCGAGACAGAAAATGCCATGTATATAACTCTAAATCACAAGCCTTTAACCTTCCCTATTCTAATAAATGCCATAGGTAACCCAAATACTTTGGAAAAGGGGCTAACCTTACCAGGTGGAATTATAGATAACCTAGCCTTATTTAGAGCTTATCCTTATCTAGAACAAACTGAGGAAATCATTATACCCGCTATTGAAAACCCTCCAGTTTTTATTGACGCTATAATCAACAAAAAAACGCCTTAACAAAAGGCGTTTTTTTACTTTGCTAATTAAGTATTCTCATATTTTTTGCCATTTTCAATTGAGTGCCTTGAGGAACAAGAAATTTCGTATATGGATCTTTTTTTAAATTACTAAGTAATTTACAATAATGCCATTTTTCTTTTTCGCCCCTTTGTTCCCATTCGCTAGCTAGGTCTACAATATTGCTTTCCGCAACAGGAAATGATTTCCCCCATTTTTCAAGTTTTTCTCCATATGAAAAGATAAAAATATGATTTCGGTAAATTAAAGCTTCAACCAGATAATTTTCTTTTTTTATTTCAAAAACCTGAATCTTTGACCCTAAAAAATAGCGTTCATCAGCTTGTTCTCTAATTAAATTATGCCAATATTGATAATCCTGGAAACTTAAATAATAAATATGGTTTTTTTCTGCAAGTTCCTTTGAAAGCATAAATTCAGTATCTGTTATAACCCTGTAAACATCTCTAACAAGACATAAACCTTTAACGGCCAAATGCACAGGGTTATTTGTACCTTGGATGAGCTCTTGAAAGAAATAACATATTTCCGTAACATTTTTTAAACCACTGCTAAATATTATCAGTTCATTATTAGTTAAAATAAACTCTCCATAAATGTCTCTGGATATATCAAGCCCTTTATCTACAGGATCTCCTGCTTTGAACCACTTGTAACAAATGCCTCCTTCAAATTCACCGGTCACATGGACTTTGTCCCAATTATCAAAAGTACTTTTTATACTATTATAATTACTAATACTATAAACCCCGGCATAAACCTCATAATTCAAGGGGTTTAGGGGATCCCCGTCAGTAATAGGGCAGAAACACTCTATTTTCACAACAGAAATATACCATTGCTGATTTATTTTTTCCAGTTCAAAAGAAAAATCAATTTTTTTAAGTTCATCCTTTTCATTACTGCCAATAATTTGATATTGGCAAATAGCATTATTTTCACCATTTATCCATGCCAATGGAATGGATTTGATAAACGAGTATTTTTCAAAAGGATGAACCCAATTGTCCAAAAAGTCATTTCTATCACCAAATTTCTCCTGCAGACCTGGTGCCGCTAGGTCATATACTAAAGAAGCATCCATGTTTTTCAAGGCGAGCAAGTATGCATTAACTAAACGCTCTGGCGTAGATTCTTTAGCTGCTAACCATAGCTCCCTATTGTTTTCTGTATCCTCTACTTTCGTATTATTAGTTAGAAAATGTTTATATTGGGAGAAGCCGCTAGCTACTTTAGTCCCAAAGCGTTGATTTTGTTTATAGGCATCTTGCAAAAGTCTCTGGGCAGAGAAATAATTTATGCTCCTCAGATTTTGTTTTTCAATAATTTTCAAAAGTTCTTCCTTATTAGAACTAGTGTGCTGAAAATATTCCTTTATACCTAAATGATTAAAAGCCAGGGAAAAATAATAGGCATGATAATCTTTTTCTACTTTCATTATTAGAACTAAAACACAGGAGCCTTGAAGTCGAGACGGTGAAACATAAGCTTGTACATCTAAAGAGCTAAACTGCCGTGGAATTAATGGATTAACTTTGTGTCCTAGATATTCTAATTTACGCAAGGTCTTAGCAGCTATCCTTTGGACCTCACCCTCCATTTCTCTGGAAATTAACTGAAAAAGTGGAATCAATTTAGAATTATTAGTTTTAGATAAGTTTTCAACTATTTTTAATTGTATATCCGAAGGTAAATTTTCAATAATATTCAAACATGTGCTTTGAGCCCCATCTAATTCAGTCAATACAATGAGCTCTTTGGCTAATTCATTATAAATATTTCCGCTTATAAAGCCTTTTCTTAGCACGTACTAAAACTCCCTTTCTCCTCGTGTAATGTCCCACTTTTCACTTTATATCCTTTCGCTTTACAAGCAAATTTTCCTTTACTTTTTTTCCGTATTTTTCCATCATCTTTCGCTAGCAACCTGCATTTTATGCGCAACATTTAGTGAGTTTTGTACCAATACCTTTATATAGCAAGAAAGTACTAAAAATTTCTTTTTAATTGTCATCTTATGTTATAAAAAAGCAGGTTGCCTGTATAATATTGAAGAATTAAAAAAACGCCCATAATTTAAGGCGTTTTTTAGCATCATAAATTTTCTTAATAGCATAGAATACAATAGAAACACTTCTTTCAAAAAGAGGTGAATCTGCATTATAAGACTTGGGGTGAAATTAATGGGTGATTCTTTGGTAATGTTACTTCTTACCTTAAGCCTGACACTATGGATTAAGCTAACTTCCTCTCTCAAAAAACGGCTGTGGCCACCCTCTAGTAATAAACCCAGCCAGAGAAAGTCAAACGTAGACAGCTAACAGCCCGAACAACTGCCGCAGCTACCGCTAGAACACGATGAACCTGCGCTACCCCCAGAAATTCCGCCTAAATTAACTCTATTAAACTTTTGCTGAATATCTCCTGAGCAACATTCAGGACAAGCTACCTTAGCCTTATCCTTAATGCTAACCTGTACGGTAAAATTTTTGTCACATTTTTTACACCTAAAATCATAGGCTGGCATACCCTCACCTCCCATAATTAAAAAGCCATTCCCTAAAATTCAGTATATCTCTTGGTGCTATCTTTAGCAATATATATCTTATTATTCAGATTAAGGGATGTAATATCCCTTTCCTTCATTTGCAAACTAGCATATATTTGGTATGCAGGAAAAACCTTCATCCTCATAGAAATATATAAAAAACGACTATGGACTATAGACCATAGATTATAGTCCATAGACCATAGACCATTGTCTTTTATCTTTTTCTAGCACTAGCCACTAGTCACTAAACCGAGGTAGGTGTCAGCAAATGCTTAATCTTAACGAAACAGTACATCTTGAGCCCCAATCTCAGATATATAAAGGTTCATATTCCGGTACCATAATTAATATAGCTGATTCTACCTTTATAATTACCATGCCCTACGAAAACGGGAAATTAGTACTTTTAAGTGTGGGAACAATGCTTAAAGTAGATATCCCCGAAAAAGAAATTTCCTTTATATCCGAAGTTATTAATAGGACCTTTGTTCCAGAGCCCTCTCTAGTTTTGACTCTACCTATTCAGTTCTCAGATAAAAAGACCAATAAACAAACTAAATTCATTTCCATAACCAGTGGAAAAGGTGGAGTCGGAAAAACCAGTTTTACTATAAACCTAGGAATAACATTAAGCCGGATGGGGTATCGAACCTTTATTATTGATGCTGACCTAGGAACAGCGAATGTTGATGTACTTCTCAACATGCATCCCAAATATAATTTAAATGATATCTTAAATAAAGAAAAGGATATACTAGATATAATTATCGAAGGACCTGGAGGAATCCAGGTTGTCCCTGGAGGCTCAGGACTTCAGAACCTAGCTGACCTAGATGAATGGCAGTTTAGCCGTTTGATTAATAGTTTTCAGACCCTAGAAAAATATGCTGATATAATATTAATAGATACAGGAGCAGGTCTTTCCAAAAACGTTGTTAACTTTATTTTAGCTAGTGACGAAATAATCGTTGTGACAACGCCGGAACCCCATGCCATAACCGATGCCTATGCTATTATTAAGGTTATGGATAACAGGGACTCCTCCCTAAAACCTAAACTTGTTCTCAACAGAGTCGAAAGTCCGGAAGAAGCTAGGCAGGTCACTAAAAAAATGATTCAAGTTACAGACCGCTTTTTGACTTTAAAACTAGATAGCTTAGGCTACATTCTAGAAGACAGTCATGTTCTAAAAGCAATTAAAAGACTGCGCCCCTTTGTGCTTACTGATCCCCAAAGTCCAGCGTCTCAATGTGTAAAAAATATTGCCCAAAAAATAGTGCATCCCGAGGAAACCAACCAGCTCGAAGTTAGAAAAAGTTTCTTTAACCGATTTAAGGAGCTGTTTAATAAATGACCACTTTAGATCAATTCATTAATAATTACCCTTGGAGGAATATCAAGCTGGATTTATCTCCATTGGCCCATGAAATTTTAAAGCAGCGCTATCTTTTAAAAAACTCCCACCAGGAAATAATTGAAACCCCTCTAGAAATGTATATAAGGGTTTCCAAATACATGGTTTCCCAGGAAAAATCTCCTCAAGAACAAATTTTCTGGTTTAATAAATATTTCAATGGATTAGCTCTACAAGAATGGTGTGTATCTAGTCCGGGTCTAATGAATTCAGGCACTAAGCTTTCTCAGCTCAGTGCCTGTTTTATTCTAGAGATTGAAGATAATTTAGAAAATATCTTTACTACTCTAAAAAATGCAGCCCTGATTTATAAATCAGGGGGTGGAGTAGGCTTCTATTTCGGCAATCTTCGGGAGCAGCAAGCAGTAATTGAAAGCACCAAAGGTGTCTCTAGCGGCATCCCCTCTTGGCTTAAGCTTTATGATACGGCTGTAAACTGTGTAGCCCAAGGGGGTAAACGGCGGGGAGCAGCTTTAGGACTTTTGCCCATTAATCATCCTGATATTGATTACTGGCTTGAAGCCAAATCCCAGGAAAACCATTTGACCAACTTTAACCTGTCTGTTTCAATTACCGATGAATTCATGGAAGCCTTAGAGAAGGATAAAGATATTGCTTTAGTCAGTCCGTTAGGTTATATTGTTAAAAACATACCCGCCCGCAGTTTATGGGAAAAACTCTGTTATCATGCCTGGCACAAAGGGGAGCCTGGGGTGTTTTTTATTGACCGAATCAATCAAGATCATGCTAACCCCCACCTGGGGAGGATTAACTGTAGTAACCCCTGTGCGGAATTTGTCAATATTAATTATTCCTCGTGTAATTTAGCCTCTATAAATTTAGAAAGACACCTTTTAAATAATGGTAATCAGATAACCTTTGATTGGAATAAATTTAGGGAGACAATTATTACAGTACAACGTTTCCTCGATAACATGATAGACGCTAACCATCTTCCCCTTAAAGAATTAAAAGAAATAACTCAGGCCATTCGCCCCCAAGGCTTAGGGTTTATGGGTTTAGCTAGAGTCTTAAAAGCCTTAAAGCTAGGGTACCATAGTGAGGCTGCTCGCCAATGGGCGGAAAAGATGGCTGGTTTTCTTCGCCAGAGCGCCGAAGAGGCTTCTCACGCCCTAGCCTTAGAAAGAGGGGTCTATCCAGCATGGCTAGGTTCAACATGGGAAAAGGAAAATAAGCAAATGCGAAATAGCTGCCTTTTAGCCATTGCACCCACAGGGACTATTGCTAGCCTGTGCAATACCTCCTGGGGCTTAGAGCCGGAATTCGCCCCAGCATATATGAGGCAAATATTAGGCGAGCAAACCTTTTTTGAAATTGATCCCCAGCTACTGCAAATAATGCAGGAACTAAATATCGATAGTCCTGAAATGCGGGGAAAAATTCTAGCCGCCGGTTCCATTCAAGGTTTTAATGAATTCCCCCAGGAAATAAAAGAGGTTTATGTCTATGCCAAAGATATACACCCAACGGACCACATTAAAATGCAGGCTACCATTCAACAGCATGTTGACGGTGCCTGCAGTAAAACCATTAACTTACCCTCAAATGCAAGTACAGAAGATGTAGACCAAGCCTTCCGGCTTGCCTATAAATTGGGTGTAAAAGGGTGTACTGTCTACCGGGACCGGAGCAGAGAAAGGCAAGTCTTGCACAATTGCAAAATAGATAATAACTGCCCGGAATGCCAGATTTAACTGAATTTTTTTCTATACCCACACTTTCTACAGAGCTCCTCAACCGCATCCCGCCGGGAAAAGCCTTGATAAAGGTTATTTGCCCTCTCACCCTCTATTATTTCAGAGAAGTGGTTCTTATTAATATTGCCTAAATTTATTACTCCTTCTCCATCAAGGCAGCACGGTACTACAGTCCCATCCACTAAAATTGCTGCTTGATTCCTAAGACCATAACAAAAGCCCTTGCCTTTATCCTCTGCTTCTTTTAAATCCGGCCATTGAAATTGCTGATCCTGATTTAAATATACTCGTTCAGCAATTTTAATCCCACCACCGGGAATTACCTTTTCCTCTATTTTGAAAGGTAAATTAAATTCCTTTTCAATTATTGCCAGCAGCTGGGCATTCCTTTGCTTTTCAAGGTTTTTCTTATTATCCCCTACTAGATTCCATAGCCTTAAAGATATTATAATATTAGTTTCTTTCGTGGCTGTCTTGATAAATGTCAGAATGTCATTAATGTAATTGTCCATATGTTTTAGCCCATTATTTCCTTCCAAGCTATGCAGAGAAAAATTAATCTGCCTCAGGGCAGGTTTATCAATTATTTTATCCTTAACCTCATTGACTAAGGTGCCATTTGTAGTTAGATTTACCTTAATTCCTTTTTCATAGCTTAGATCTAAGAATGTATCTATTTCCGGATGGAGCAGCGGCTCCCCCTTTACATGAAAGAAAATTAAATCGGTATAAGGCTTTATTTCATTTAATATTTTGATGAAGGTTTCTATTTTCATGTACTCAGGTTGCCGCCTTGTTGGTGGGCAAAAACTACAGGCAAGATTACAGGCATTGGTAATCTCAATATATATTTTCCTAAATCTTTTCACTTTTTCTACTCCAATCCAAGCACTGGCTATTAATTTGTTAATGATTCTATTATGCCATAATCTCAAAACTCATGGCAATGAAACACAAAGGGCTGCCTTTAGCAGCCCCTGCAATTTAAAATGGCCTACTGAAGTTTTATTGTATAGCTTATAGAGCTTCCATCGGAAAGTTCAATTCGCAGCCGCCAGCTACCAGGAGATAAACTACTAGACAGCAAAAATAAACCCCATGTTTTTAGTGGTGGTCCCTGGAAGTTGTATTATGCATACTGGGATGGAAGTTCATGGATCGGTGAAGTTATGAACCAAGATCATTTATCAGGATCATTGGATTCAATTGTTAAAGTACCTGTATATGTCGTTCCCCGCATGGGTGGAATAAAAAGAATAGTTATATACATAATATCTTACTTCTAGGGGGTTGCCTTATGAATAATAAGAAGATTCTTATTATTGACGATGAGCCAGAAATCAGTCAGTTAATTGAAAAGTATCTTACTAGAGAGCGCTTTATTGTATTTATAGCTGATACTGCTGGTAAGGCACTGGAAATGTTAGCTTTAGAAAAACCCCACTTAATTATTCTGGATATCCTCCTTCCCGATACAGATGGGGTAGAACTGTGCAGACAGCTCCGTGAAGAAACAGAAGTGCCTATTATTTTTATAAGCTGTAAGGATGATATTTCAGATAAGATATTAGCCTTAGGGATGGGCGGAGACGATTATGTCACCAAGCCTTTTAGCCCTAAAGAAGTAGTTGCCCGAGTTAAGGCTCATTTGCGTCGCTCCAACATTTCAAATTCATATAAAAAAAAGAGTTCTACACTCACTTTTCCCGGGCTTATTATCGATCAATCAAGCTATTCAGTAATAATTAATGATGAGCGAATTACATTACCAGCAAAAGAGTTTCAGCTTTTAAATATACTTGCTAGAAATCCGAATATTCTTTTTACTACCAATCAATTGTTTGATATGGTATGGCATGAAGACCATATCGGAGACCTGCGAACCGTAGTTGTCCATATTAGTAATTTAAGGAAAAAAGTTGAGAAAGATCCCACAAATCCACGATTTATTGTGACTGTAAGAAATGTTGGTTATAAGTTTAATCCAAATCCCTAACACCCTTATTTTATTTCATGAACATTAAGCCAAAGTAAAGCCCAGCTAAAATTTACCTAAATTTTCCAAGGGGTGTTGTTATGTCCTGGTATTTACCTGCAGAAATTGCCCAGTTAACCCTTACTTTTGTTTTATTTCTAGTTTTCTCTTTTCTTTATTGGCATGATAAGGAAAAATATTTATTATTGTGGGCTTTAAGCTGGTTAAGCTGGTCCATAAAATACATTTTTGATATTTTATTTTATTTTTCCCCAGCAAATAAATTCTTTTTATTGTGTAACCTTTTATCCTGGTTGGCAGCAGGAATTCTTTTAGCGGTGGGAACTTTGGTTTTTGCGAAGAAACCCTTTAGAGTGATATGGCGATACTCCGCATTTTTCCTCTTTATGTGGATAATAATCCTGACAAACATTACATCCTCCCTTCCTCTGTTGATATTTCCAATCTTCTTTTTTCTAGGAATGCTATTCATTTTTACAGGAATAAATTTTATCCGTTCCCAGGAGACCGATGTAAAGGGGAAGTATATTACTGGCTGGATTTTTATTCTTTCCGGACTACATACAGCTGATTATCCTATTTTAAGCCCCATTGAATGGTTCGCTCCCTGGGGTTATTTAACGGCAGGTATACTTTTGTATTTACTTGCCAGCAGTACTTTACTTGTGTATTATCAGAAAATCCGTAAAGACCTTAGTAATAGTGAGGAAAGGTTTCGCCTTCTTGCGGAAAATGCGAAAGATGTCATCTTTCGCATAATATTTAAGCCAACTCCCTTCGTTGACTATATCAGTCCTTCAGTTAAAGAGATTACCGGCTACATGTGTGAAGAGCTTTATTCAAATCCCCGTTTATTTTTGAGCCTTGAATATCCTGATGAAAAGATATTGAAATGGGTTAGGAAGGATGGTCAGGTTATATGGGTTGAACAAAATACTACTGGGATTTTGGATAAAAAAGGTGATTTGATCGGTCTAGAGGGAATAATCAGGGATATAACCGAAAGGAAAAAATCAGAAGACAAGATATTAGAATTAGAAAAATCAAGACGGGACTTGCTTACTAACATCTCCCACGAGCTCCGCACTCCAATTACCTCTATACAAGGATATGTAGAAGCACTTATGGATGGAATTGCAGAAACAAAAGAAGAACAGAAAAAGTATCTTGAAATAGTTTTAAACAGAGTACAGGGTTTAAATAGGTTGATTAAAGATTTGTTTGAGCTTACCCGTCTTGAGGAACGCCAAATTTCCTTTAACTATTCAATTTTTTACCTGGAAGATCTAATTAACACCCTTTATGAAAGATTTATAATTGATGTCGAGCAGGCGGGGCTTGAATTTATTATAGAAAAACCTAAAAACACTGATATCCCCATTTTCATTGACCTTGATCGAGTCTTTCAGGTTTTTGAAAATATAATAAACAACGCCCTTAAGCATACACCCCAAGGAGGAAGTATCACACTTTCATCTAGCTTAGAAAATAAAACTGAAGTTTTATTTTCTATAACAGATACCGGTTCAGGAATTTGTTCTAAGGATTTACCCTATATTTTTGAGAGATTTTATAAAGGGAAAAAAACCAATGATTTAAAAGATAAGAATACTGGACTAGGGTTAGCAATAACAAAAGAATTAGTAGAAGCTCATAGCGGGCGGATTTGGGTTGAAAGCACCGAGGGTCAAGGCACATCAATATACTTTACATTACCTCTATACACTAATAAAATTTAACTTTTTTTAAAGAACCTTCTAAATGTGTTTAATCAGCCTTAATGCGTTGTAAAAATCTTTGAGAAAGCTTCATCTGCTTATAAAATTCAAGCATAAAATCATCCTCATCATTTAAAATTTTACTTAATATTAAAACAAGGTTAAAAGCATAATTCATATATATTGGGGTGGTTCGTGAGTAAAAAGTCCACGAACCACCGCCTTTGATATTTTATTCCTTAATCAGAATCATAGTTTATTACCACATTCTCCACAAAACCTGGTTTGCGGAGGATTTATCGCCCCACATTTTGAGCAGCTTGCCATGCCCAGCTTTGAGCCGCATTCCTGGCAAAATTTTACGCCCTCTGGATTTACAGTACTACATTCGGGACATCTTAGCGCCTCCTGCTGTGTTTTGAGGGCTTCCTTTTCCTCTTTTACGGCCCTTAACTGATTTTCTGCCTGAATTAGCTTTTTTTGTATTGTCCCCAATTCATTTATAATATCACTGTAGGCAGGATCATTGGAAATGCTCCCTAATGCCTTTTTTCCTATAGCAGCATAAACCTCCGTTTCCTGCTTTTGTAAATTATTTAGTTCATTGTTTGCTGTAAAGATTTTCGTATCCGGGTCATCCTGGGGCATAAACGAGCCAAGACCTTTCAACAGTCCTCCAAACAAGTCATTCGACATCCCTTTTCACTCCTCTACACAGATTAGTTTTTTCCTCAACCTCAGCCTTAACCTTAACCTAAAAACTGGCTAAGTCCAGTTTTTCAATCCAGGGTCAATTTGCCATCTACAATACCGCCACTCATTTCCAGGACATAGCCTGCATCTTGGAAAACTTGGATAGCTTTTTCTTTGGTCATATCTTTACGATCCTTCAAGGGAATAATCTCAAAATTCGGCCCAACTTCCGCTTTAGCTACCACAAAATCATATTGATCCTTTCCATTGCGGATGAAGACAGCCTCATTACTAATTGCTTCATCACCCTTTATGTCAATTGAATTGCCGTTTAACACAAAGCAACTGATACTTCCGTCTTTCTCCTGTCTGAACTCGCTGGTAGACCTTAGAAATTGACTGCCATTTCTTTCAGAATAAGATTCCTCAAAAAAGTAAACATTTTCTAGATCACAGTTTCCGGTTTCAACCTTCCTATCGCCGGCTTTTGCAGATGGGCCAAAACCATCCTTATCTAGCACATCATCATATCCAAAAGTCAGATTTGAACCATCCTTCTCGATAAAACCTTTATAGCCGGCAAACATCAATTCGCCTTCATAACGTCCATCCTTATTCTCCATATTCAGGAGATCATATTGAACACCACTGATAAAACAGGTACCAGGCAAAACAAGTGCCATAATCGGCATACCGTCATATTCGTTGATAACACGCTCGTTTTCGTTAAAAAGATTAGTCCAGAGGTCTGCAAAATCGGCAATTGTTTCTAGTTTAGAGTCACCAGATGCAACTTCTGATTTTTCAATCTCAGCAGGGGTCGTTTCTGGCTCTGCCTTTTCTGCCGTTTCAGCACTTTTTTCTGTTGTTTCAGCACTTTTTTCTGTTGTTTCAGCACTTTTTTCGATTGTTCCCTGCTTCGTATCTGTCGAACCGCCACAGGCAGTTACCATTAACGTAAAGCACAGCAGCAAAGACAAGATAATTAAACCTTTTTTCATACTTACTACCTCCCGATCAATTTTTACTCCCTTTATATTACAGGAAGCAGGATGCAAGAGACAGGATGCAAGATGAAAATCCTTTCTTGCTCACTGCTTCTCTTGCCTCTTGTTTCTTGCCTCTTACCTCCTGATTGAGGAATGCCCCAAATTGATATGTAGCCGATGGTCAATAGCTAATGGCTAATAGTAAAATAATTAATACTATTGACTATAGGCTATCGACTATTGACCAAAACGGGCAAATCCCGTTTTTACTTCCTGCGTTTAGCTAAAGTAAAGTACACCGACATACCATCATTAAACCCTTGTTCAAAGCCTATGAGATTTTGTTTTATCCTTTGCTCATAACCATCAGCAATGCTAAGCTTAAAATTGATGTTAATAGGGGAGTTTCCTGGTGGACTATAGCCTAAAGCTTTATCTAATCCTGCATCATAGCCCTTCATTACATCATTTAGATGCTTACCGATACTTCCCGCCAAAGCCATTGCCTGTTTTATAATCTCATCATAATCATCCAATACCAGACTCATAGTGGCTACAGCCCAGATAGATACTTCAATTCCCATAAAACCACCCACTATATACTTACCACCATCCCCAGCGTTGTCTTTCAATGCAGTCATAGCATAGCTGGCCATACTTGCATGCTCACCGGTATCAAATACTGAGATAGTTTCAAAGGTTACCGGATCAATCTCCAACCAAGCCCAGCGCTTTTGTCCGTCATAATCACTGGGCTTGTCAAAGGCAAGAATCATCTTTTTGCCATCAGCAACCCTATTAATTAGATGTTCTGGGAAGTTGCCTGCTTTTTCCATGTCTGCGGCAATTTTTTGCCCCATTTCCTGATCTTCAACATCAGCCGGAATAAACAGCATGGCAGCATCCTTAGGAGCCTTGGCCCAAATGTCAATAAAGCTAGCCTTATCATCGCCGGTTAGTGCCTTGCCTTCCAAGGTAGATACAAACATTCCAGCACTAATATTGTAGGCTGCTTGGGTCTTTTTATCACCGTTATGATACTGGTTTACAGCTTGCAGCAAGTCCATACTGGTCCGCAATTTATCGTCCTTGACATTAATACGGGAGGTTAGGACTATACAGCGTTCTTTATCTGTACGCCCCAGGGTCAGCTTCAATTCCTCGGCTATTTCCTGGTCAAAGGAAGTCTGGGCGGATATAAAACGATTGAGAATATTTCGGCTATACCATTTAAGGGCAGAAAGAGTATCAGGATTTTGTGCTGCTTTATATTCCCCCTTGGTCGCCTCTTCCAGCTTCTTGGCCGCAGCCTCTGGCAAATCCGGCAAATTAATAGCTATGGTCTGAAAGAGCTTATCTAGAGTTTCCCCTTCTAAAAGGCTGCTTTCGTGACTAAAGGTATTGCCGGGCAGCTCCACATCAATTTTGATGCCTAAAATCTTATCCTTACCACTATCAACAGCAAATGTACTCCCTTCATATCCATTAGGGGTACCTATTGCTGCCGTATACTTCATACCCGTACCCATTCCAGCTTCCAAATAGCCAACCTCAATGGCATCAAGGCTAAGTTCAGGAAGAGGTATTTCCTTAGCAAGAAGTTCAATATAGTCGAAGTATTTTGCATCCCCTTCTCCACCACCGAGGGCATCAGCCACATCACCCATGCTGCTTTGAGCCGATTTATCCCCAGGCTCTATTTTTACCGAAACCTTTAGCGTGGCTTTTACTGCTGCAAACTCGGAAATGTTCTGCTCAGAAGGCAGGTAAACCAAGCCTTCAAGCTCTTGAATATCCTTCATAAATGGAATTACAAATAGCTTCTCATTTCCTTTCTCATCGATATAAGCAATTCCGGGTAAGATCTGTTTGGTAATCCCATCGACAGAACTCAACTCATATAGCTTTTGTCTGCCACTTTCAGTCAAAGCGATGGCCCGCTGCTTTGGAGTAGCACCACTTTTTGCTAATAGACCCATAGCCAAATTTGCCAAATCCCATTGTGTTCCCCAGCCTTGGGTCAGTACTGCCTCGGGGGAATTGCGATAGTTCCAGGTTCCATCCTTACTGGGAAGCCATTTGGTCGTCTGCATAATCTTTATAAAGTCATCAATGGTTTTTACCGACTTTATTTTTTCTGCACCGCTTGTGACAATAGTGGGCATTGGAATGCTGTTTTTACCATCCTCTGATGAAAGACCCACAGTTTGTATATAGCCAGCATTACCGCTCCCCCCTTTTATCGACTTATAATTTAGAATTGCTTGCTGTACTAAAGCTGCTAGTTGATTATCAAACCCCTGATCAACAATGTTTAACTGAGTTTGATTGACAATTAATCCAGGGCTTAAATAAGCCTCTGTCCCCAAAGGTTCATTCAAATCTGTGAAATAGGTCGACTTAAGGTTCCATTTGTGCCCTTCCTCCGGCAGGTTAAATAGGATAAGACCTCTACGCTGGGCACCATCGAAAACTGCCCAGTCTTCGCTAATCCCATATAGTAGCCATCTGGTGGCATATTCAGGCTCAAGAATTCCCTCGGAGGAATCACCGGAAGCAAAATCTCCAAGACCGGCGCTATCTGCCGTTACATCGCCTTTAAGAGGGCTGTTGTTCCCGCTGATTGTGTCCTGGTAATTCTGCTCATAATCCTTGCGCACCAACTGGAAGCAATCCTCCGGAATCACTGCACCAAAGCCGTCCCTGCTAGTATCGGTAAAGGTCACATCAGCCACTATCCAAGAAGTATTATATCCTTCAATAGTTTCATCAAGGTTGGTCAGTTGGTTCACCCGTAAATCTAAACCTTCGATAGAAGCTTTAGGTTTATCAACTGTGTTGCCATTGGGGCTACCTTTTACTACCGGTATTTCTAAACTGCCGCTATGCAAATCTCCCCAAATTTCAGCTTTTGAATTGGCAAGAGCATTGGCAACGGGATATGCAAATCTGACCTTGTTTGCCGAACCAGGAGCAAGCATTACTGGGGATATAAAGCCAAAAGGCATGGTTGCGGTAACGTCACTCATCTTAGTTAAGAGCGGACCTTGATTAGTATTAACTCTAAGCCACAGCCTTTGTGCTGGATCTATGTCTAAAAGTGCCTGGACCTTGGAGTCGAAATCCGCTTCAATCACTCGAAAAGAGGTGTTATTCTCTGCCTGATAAATATCTATTTTATCTACCACACTTGAACCTTTCAGTGTCATAGAAAAAGCATCGGAAATTTTGACCGGATCTTCCTTCGGCAGCTTCTCTAACTCTAGGAAAGCCTTATCCATTCTGCCCATTAACGGAATATTGATATGGCCATACTCCGTATCATAAAAATGCAAAGAAGTTTGGGTCATAGGAACATCAGGCACTAAAAACATTAGCATCCCTACCAAGTCTTCTTTAGGGAAAACATTGACTTCTGGATTCCCAGGTGGTGCTAGGGGCGTTTCTGTGATCCACGTAGCTTCTGAAGCTGGATAACTCCCCTCATTATTTATGTTCACATAAAAATGATTGTTAAAACTGGGTATCTGGTATTGGATCTTATTTGAGGTAACATTCTTCATCTCCAGCTTGAGTGCTAAAAATTGCTTGCCATCTGAAGGTTCAAGCCCTTTAAATTTACTAAAATAGAAGGCTTCTTTTACCGATAGGTCCATAGCTTTATTGCTATCTTTAACAGTAAATGGAATTCGCTTAGTGAGAATTGTATCCATACCAGGTAAACTTGTTCCCGTCACAAGGGCTGCAACTTCCTTATTATAGCGCTTGAGGGGTGTACCGGTAGATATTTTCACCACATCTGGCTCGATTATTTGACCCGATTTTGGTGGTGGGGCAAAAGCCACTGAAGTATTGGCAGCATAACTCAAAATATCACCAGAGGCCTTCTTTTCATTAATAGTCACGGAAAGTGGCAACTCTTGAGCAGGTTTTGCTTGGTTAATAAGGGTGAGGACTTCTGCCAGTGTAGACTGTAGTCCTGCAGCATCTTCACTGAGCACATACCGTCCGCCGGAAAGCTCAGCAGCCTTCACAAAAACGTCCTTTTTATCGGAGACACCCATACCTGCCCAAAGAACTATGATATTGTCTTTCTTGATTTCACCTAATAGCTTTTCAAAGGCTTCTTGTTCCTCTTCATCGACCTCAAGGGCAGCATCAGTTAAGTAAACTATTACTTTTTTATTAGAGGGTACAGCCCTGAGATTTTCATACCCAATCCGAATAGAATCTAGAATTGGCGTTCCACCGCCTGCATCTAGTTCACCTAATCCTTGTAAAAGCTTCATTTTATCTGAGGTGGTCACCTGCTGCTGTTGGATAATCGGGCCACCCATTGCCGTGGTTTGAAAGCTAATCATTTGCATCAAACACTCTTTTGGGAGCTTTAGAATAAAGTCATGAAACAGTGCCTTGGTTTTCTCCATACGAAAACCACAGCCCTCTTCTTCAGCAGGATCAATATCCATTGAACCGGAAGCATCCAATATAATAGAAACCACAGGGGTATCGGCAAGACCTGCTTCCCTAGGACGCTCATAGGTCATGATAAAAGAGTTGCCAAATTTTCCTCCAATTGCGGTAAAAACATTAACAAGAGCTTTTTCATCCTTTGCACTAAAATATTCTCCATTAGAAGCATTCGAAAACTCTTTTAGAGCTGCTGCGTCTGGTTTATCACCAAATCCAATGGAAAACAGGGGAATATTAGCCGCTGTTATTGCCTCTAGGACTTCCTCCTTTGAGGCCATACTACCCTCGCCCTGACCATCAATACTAGAATCAGCTCCGTCTGCAAAAACCACTAAAGCCGGACGGACTTTACCCTCTAAGAGCCTCAATCCTTCTAGGGTAGCATCGAAGAGCATTGTTGAGCCTGATGCTGTAACTGAAGAGAGACTATTGACAACAGCTTCTTTAGTGTCTCCTTTCAACACTCTTATCTGGGAATCAAAATCAATTACCTTAATAAATGTTTTATCCGGAAGCCCTTTAATAAACTCCCTAGCAGCGGCAATAGTGGCTGGCATCTGTTTTCCCATTGAACCTGAGGAATCTAAAACCAGCACGACACTAGGTGGTGCTATCTGTCTGGAAATATCCTTAATTTTAACCTGTTTACCACCCTCGAAAATTGTAGTATTATCCACGGTAGGGAAAACATCCCGTTTCTTTGGATCGTTGACAAGCATTGAGATAGACGCCGTGCTTCCCATATCCTTTGCTTCAACAAATTCAATGCCACCTGTGAGGTTTTCAGGCTCGGCAAAAATACTATTTAAGCTGGCATAGGCGCTTTTTAACGAATCGGGGAAAGTGAGCACCGTCATTTCTCCGGCACTAACAGGAGTTAATCTTGCCTTGCTTTTTTCTAGACCTGCCCCTTCTGCTAATAACACCACATTCCAATAGCCAGCCGGCAGCCAGAAAAGAGTATCTCCTTCAGGGGTAAGATCTCCCTCTAAAGAATATCCATCGGCATAGTTAACCTCTATACCCTTGGGTGGCTCAACAACTGCACTGCCAAAAGGAACTCCACACACTTTAAGAGCACCTAATTGATCACCCAGCTTGATTTCTGGAATTTCCCCCAGTTCCTGGAGCAAAAAAGAAAACTCGCTGGGTGTACTATCTGAATTCCACATAAATGTCCATTTTAAAGAATCTTGACCTTGGGGAAGGTCATCAAGAACAAAGGTTGTTGTTTTTTGGGTGGAAAGTTCGCGGGTGTAATAAAATCTACGTTCTACAACACCGGTGGAATATTCTGAATTTATTTCTAAATTAAGTACACCATTGGGCACCTTTATGGTTGCTGTCTGAAACATTTTGCCCTCGCTATTAGTAACAAAGGAAACACTCTCAACATCATCACCTACGCTTGCCGGTGTGAACTTTACCTCCTTACCTACAGGGACATGAGGCTCTTTGACTATACTGAGAGTGTAACCAGTTTCGTTTTGTAAAGCATCACCCCACCAAAGGCAAGTATCATCCTTTTTAAAATTAAAGGTTAACCGATCTCCATACTGATTTGAGAATAAATTGGCCCCCAACTTTTGGGCATAATCCCTGAGAAAGGTTAACGGAATGCCCGAGTCGTCCTTAACCTCAAGGGTCCAGATTTCACCCTCTATAGTTTTTTTATGTTCAGCAAAGTTATCTATATATTTAACCCCATAAACCCCTGGCTCATAGCCTGTTGTAATGTATAGACCTTGTGACCCTAAAGGATTAATTTCCGGAATTGGTATATCCCAAGTGCCAACAGGACCTGTTTGTGGAGGTTTTGCTGTAGAAGCAGGCATGGTAGAGTCTGCCTTCTTCTTTCCACATCCTGCGAGACTCAAGAGCAATGCCATTACCAGGAAAACTGAAATAATTTTTTTCATTGCATAACTCCTTTCCGCTTGGAGCATATTGCATATTAGAGGGGGCTGTTTTAACCACGGGTGCCTAACGGCACACACGGATTAACTCGTATGCATATTAAAATCATGGTCATTTAATTATTTAATCTTTTGAGTTAAGAAAAACCGTGTTCATCGGTGTGCCCCGGAGGGGCCCGTGGTTAATTTAAAGTCTCTCTGTTTCCTCTGACTCTTTAGCATTCTTAATATCATCAATTTTCTGCTTTAATCCGGCGATAATTAGTTGCGCAGCTATGACCTTCCCACACAACTCACTTACCGGGCTTTCGGGATTTTCTTTATCCAATTCAAATACTTTCTTTCCAATTTCCGTATATAGCTTTTCTATCTGCTTCTCCTGATCAGAAACTTGAGAATTAAGTTTAGTGGTCTCCGCAAGGTCCTTTGCTTTAGCTGCAGTTGCACCTGCCGCTGACCCAATTTTTTTACCTATATCATTAAAAAATGCCATACCCTACACATCCTTTCATTTTAACACCGCTAACGGCTATACCCTTGTACCGCACTCTCCGCAGAATTTTACTCCCTTAGCCACCTGGTTACCACACTCCGAACATATATTCATGGAAAGATTAGCACCACAATTGTTGCAGAATTTACCCTCGCCGGAGGGCTTACCACAAACAGGGCATTTAATAGTTTTGCTCTCGATTTTGCCGCTGAAAACCTCTGCTGCTTCAGCCTTTTCTTCAATTTCCCGGACCATTCTGCTTGCTTTAGATTTGGCTACTGTTACATTTTCACGGGGAGCACAATCTACGCATAGGTCTTCGTCCTCATTATAATCAGCATCACAAATCCATTGCCGGCAGCCATGACACCGGTGAAAATGCTGCTGGGCTTCATTTTGTGCTCTTTGAAAGGCTTGCTCATGTTCTTTCTGCCATTCGGGACTCATTCCGGTGAACCGCTCTGAAAGAACATCACTGCCATGTCCTGCACTCCAAGCCATGTTGCCAATGGCACCGCCAAATAACCCCCCTAAAACACTGGCACCACCGGAAATACTCCGAAGTAAAGAACCTTTTTTATATGTTTCTGACTCATTAAATGAAGATTTAAAGCCATCATTACATAGGTCACAGTAGAAGGTAAACTGAAAACCTGCTTCAGTACTATTATCCTCATAGTTTCGTGTGAAGGCTTTTAACATAGGTGGTCACTCCTTCTTTAGACTTTTCCCGCATGCTGTACATTTCTTATTTTCAAAAAACTGCATACTGCCACACCTTTTGTTGGGGCATTGCACCATAAAATCATGACCGCAATGCTCACATTTATCCTGCACAAATGTTCTTTTTTCGCATTTGGAACAGGTAATATACAAAGGCCTGCCGCAGCCTGCACAAAGCACATCACCTCTATTGACCTGATAGAGACAGGTGGGACAGCTATCTACAAATGGGCTTCTACTGCCGCACTTAGGGCAAAACAAAGCATCACGGTTAATGAACGCACCACAGTGCTTACAGGGTTGTTTATAGGATGCCATAGGTTCACCAACCTTTTATCTAATTTTCATTTTTAGCAGTAATAATTGTCAGAGTCTTGCTTTCAATATCATAAGACAGTTGCACAAGGAAGCCCTTGGCATTTTCACCACCAAAAGAAACGGCATCCTCCGCTTTCATTTCAAAAACATTTTCGGTAAAATCTTTTTTGATATCATCACAGTAGTTTTCAAAATCTTTTTTCTCTACTTCTTCTACTATAATCATTCCTGAACCATCACCATTATCCACTACACCAGAGACAGTGCCACTCTTAAATTCGGGGATATCGGTTTTTGGCCAGTCGGTGCCTCCAATATTAATCTCTCCACCTTCTCATTCTTGATAGTAATCTTTCCTCCATCAATATCTACTTTAGTATCCTTGTCACCAGATGCACTTTCAATTACCTTTTCTGCAATTTTCTCACCTACTTTTTGTTCAATCTTTTCTTTCACACCACAGCCTGTAAGTGAGAAAACAAATAGTAATAAAAGAAGTAAAACTAGCATTTTTTTCATGTTTTTCCTCCCTATGATTTTTTGGAAATTACTACAGACGCACAATGCGCGCCCCTACTTTAAAATGTTGTATTTGCCGAATATTGGTAAGCGTTTTGCTTTGCCGCCGAAACCATTGATTAAACCCATAATACCTATAATCAATATACCAATGGCATAAAGTGGCATTATCATCCAGCCAATAATTGGAATCATTCCTAATACGATATTACCTACAATGGCAACAATGAAAAGCAGCAAACCTTGATTTGCATGGAACTTTGCATATTTTGACTCTGGGCAAACAATGAGCGGTAAGAAAAATATTAAATAGGCAAGACCTGCCATAGTTTTGTTTTTCTCAATGTCAGTAGCTTCAAAGATGTCTGGGATTACCTCTTGGTTTACACCCTGTGTGTTTTGTGTCTCTTGATTTTGGAAATCTTTATTTAATTCAGTCATTTTAAAATCCTCCATTCGTTTTTTTATTTGGGGTAACTATCTTGCGTCTGATTTACTTCTGAGTAAGATTACGGGTCTGACATAAACTTAATGGTCTAGCTTGTTAGTCCGACACTACTTCTGTGCAATACTCTTGCGTCTGACAGTTAACTTTTATTGGCCAGCTTCCAGCTCCAATAGATAATCAATCTGTACTTTAACCTTAATCTAGCGAAGCGGAATCTTAATCCTAATCCTAATCTTCTTTCACTTTCACACTGCTCTTAGTGCAGATTGAACATTTACCCTCTTCTTCTGAAAAGTCATCATCACAGACCCATCTTTTACAGACTGTGCAGCGGTTGAAGTGAAACATTCCTTCCCGGTTTGCTCTTTCAAAAGCGTCCTTATGTTCGCTTTTCCATAATGAAGAAGTTGTTCCAAGAAGTCTTCTCCAACAGCTTTTTTGTTTCCCTTGACTAAATGTAATTGGTATACTTTTCCACTTTTTTTCACAGATGTCACAATAGAATGTAAACTCAAACTCATCTTCTGTTGAATCATCGGTGCACCTTTTGGTAAAAGCTTGAAGCATAAATATCAGCCCCTTCTTTCGACACCTCACTTTTCTAAAGTTAAATTTAACCTCCTTTCTTTTGGCACCTTGCTCTTTGCAACTTTATTGTGCCTACTAATTCTCGTTTTGTAATCACCTTTGGGGTGATTATAAGCAAAAAGACAGGGGTGATTTTGGGGTGATTAAGCGTAATGAATGCCTTTTCCTTATTTTCTGGAATTTCCAAACAATACATGTTATAATATGGAAGGTAAGCATTGGATTACATAAAAAAATGATTATAGTCATATCTTTAGATATTCTAGTTGGACGTGTAATAAATGTATGGAGGCTAGTGATGATAAAAAAACACATTATGGTTTTTATCTTTTTGGTATTCGTAATATTCAGTTTTTTTATTGGCTGTCAAAGCGATAATGGATTTCGTCCTAAAAATCCCGTCACCCTAACTCTTTGGCATAATTATGGTGGCCAGATGAAAAATACCATGGATGAAATGGTTGACCAATTCAACGATACTATTGGAGCAGAAAAAGGTGTAATTCTTAGTGTTACTTCTATTTCTGGTTCTGCCACCCTACATGAAAAACTAACTATGGCAGCAAACGGGGATCCGGGCGCACCACAGCTTCCAGATATTACTACCGCTTACCCTAAGACGGCACTTATCCTCGCTGAAAAAGGCTTACTTGCCGATATCCAAGAGCAATTCACCGCAAAAGAACTTTCGGCATATGTTCCTCGATTTCTAGAAGAGGGCCGACTGACAGAGGGTAAGCTATACGTATTTCCAACAGCAAAGTCAACTGAGGTTTTATTTGTAAACACAACAATTTTTAATAGGTTCGTACAGGCGACAGGTGTTAGTTTTGAAGATTTAAAAACCTTTGAGGGAATTATCAAGGCAGCATCCAAATATTATGAATGGACGGACAACCAAACTCCCAACATAAATAATGACGGCAAGACCTTTTTTATGCCTGATTCACTTTTCAATCTTGCACAGGTTGGATATAAGCAGTTAGGAGATAACTTTCTAAAAGATAGTAAACCTGATTTTTCCTCGCCTGCATTTTCTAAGGTGTGGGATTGCTTTTATGAGCCAGCAGTTCGAGGGCAAGTTGCCATTTTTGACGGATATGCCGCTGACCTTGCAAAAACTGGTGATATTATCTGTACCACCGGTTCCACGGCAGGGGTGCTTTTTTTTCCGCCTACTGTTACATATTCTGATAACACAACAGAACCTGTAGAATATGCCATACTGCCTTATCCTACCTTTCTGGGAGGAAAAAAAATTGCCCTCCAACGGGGTAGTGGTATGTGTGTCATTAAATCTACAAACGAAAAAGAGTATGCTGCAGGAATCTTTCTAAAATGGTTTACCGAACCCTCACAAAACCTACGTTTTGTGTCTTCGACCGGCTATCTCCCTGTAACAAAAGAAGCTTTTGGAAATGTAATGGCCAAAGAAATCGAGAACATTTCCAATATAAATATAAAAAAACTCCTTAATACCGCAATTGAAATGCATGAAGAATACGATTTTTATATCCCCCCTTTATTTGAGGATTTTGATAAGTTAGGAAAAGAATATGAAAATAAAATGAAAAAAATCGCTTCTGAGTCAAGGGAGGAATATCTAAAACTTTTGAGTGATGTTGATACTAATACAGCTTTCGAGAAGGTATCTAAAGGTGTTTTTGAAGAATTTACAAGGTAATAGGGCACATCTATTAGTGGCTAGTGGCTAGTGGCTAGTGGCTAGTGGCTAGTGGCTAGTGGCTAGTGGCTAGAAAGATTCTAACTCTTTTTCTTTAAACCGTGTTCATCCGTGTGCCCGAAGGGCCCGTGGTTAAATACTATTTTTTGTTTCCTACATCTTGAATGGATGTGAGAGCTTGCTCCCTATAAAAAAATTAAATCTTATAAAACAAGAATGGACAAAAGCAGGCGCATTGGGATTATCCATGCGCCTGAGACTATTTCTCTTTTTAGTTGTTTTAATGGTTACGATGATTCTTGGAGTTATAGTTATTCTTTTGCTTACCGGCACATTTACAGCAGGATTAAATGAAAGTAAAAAACTTTTTAAAAATGAACTTATCCATATTTCTGAGGATGTTTCTAAACAATATGGTCAACTTTCTGTCCAAGCAGTAGAACTTTCCAGGAATTTATCAATAAGCATAGAAAAAAAATTAAACCAAAAGGGACTTGATGTAACTGATTTACAAAGCCATCCTGAGATGTTGGAGGATTTGCTGGCAGGTGAATATGAGCAGGCCTTATTTTCTTTACAAAAGTCAAAAAGCAGTGGCGTATTTATGATTTTAAATGCTACCAAAAATGCAAAATTGGTGAACTCCGAAAACTCTAGAGCAGGGCTGTTTATTAAAAACATGGAGCCCAATATTTTAAGCTCCTCCTCTCCTACCATCCTCCTTCTGCGGGGTTTCCCTAATATTGGTCGGAAAAACTTGATGCCACTACATGCTCAATGGAGTATGGAATTTGATATTAGTGATGCCCCCTACTATCAGCTTCCTATGGAACTAGCAGATAAGCAAACACTACCGTTATCACGTCTGTATTACTGGAGTCCCGCCATAACTCTGCCGGGAACCAGTGAAGAAGTTATGCTCTGTTCTGTACCGCTGATTGACTCTTTAGGAAATGTGTTTGGCGTTTGTGGATTTGAAGTGAGCGCCATGCTTTTTAAACTAGCACATATGCCGGATAACAGTACATACACTCGAATTTTCTGTATGTTTGCTCCAATCTCAAAAAATGTTTTTGATACTTCTAATGCTTTGTTTTCCGGTGGCTATTCAACAAGAAAGAATATCCTGAATAATCAATTACTCCATATTACAGAAGGCCGGAAATCCTTCTCCTCTTATAAAGAAGAGAACGGCAACTCCTTTGTAGGCTTTCATGTCCCTGTAAAGCTTTATCCCGAAGGTTCAGCTTTCTTTGATCAAAAATGGGCTGCGGCAGTGATGATACCAGCGGAAGACATAAGCGACGCTGTAATTAGTTTCAATTTACGCTTAGCCCTTATGTTTACTTTGCTGACGATTTTAGGAATCCTTATTTCGTTTTTCTTAAGCAGGCAATATATAAAGCCAATTACCCTAGGGCTAGATATTATTAAGTCAAACAACTTAAATGAAGGGGCAAAAACTAAAATTTTAGAAATAGATCAGCTTATTGAATTTCTCTTTTTAAAAAATGAGGAATTACTTAAAAAAGGTGATGAAGAGCAAGATTCTAGGGTATTTAACGAGTTTTTAAAAAATATAAAGAATCTTTCTCCGGCGGAACGTTCTGTTTTCAATCTCTATGTACAGCAATTTACTGCAAAAGAGATTGCAGGCATATTATGTCTTAGCATTAATACAATCAAAACCCATAATAAGCGCATTTATACAAAACTAAAGGTTACCTCCAGAGAGGAATTGCTTTTATATATAAATATGCTCAAAGAGGCAGGCAAGGACTTTAAATAAAATTTATTTTTTCCTCAACTTGCTTTCAACCTCTGTCAAATTAGAAACTACTTCTGCCCCTGCTGGCAAAGCTCCCTGTACAAATTGTTCCCAGGGCTTATCTCTAAAGGGTTCCATGATAACTATTGCCCCCCGGTCATCCTTTGTTCTAATTAATCTACCACACCCCTGCTTTAATTTGAGACCCATTTCCGGATAGTCCACCTCAGTCAGTGGATCTGCCCCTGCTTCCTTAGCCTCCCGGCGTCTCGCCTCAATCAATGGATCCCGGGACGGGAAGGGTAATTGCCAAATGATAAGCATTGATAATGCTTCCCCGGGCACATCGATTCCCTCCCAAAATCCAGAGCCCACTAACACCGATGAGACTACCTCACGAAATTTTTGCACTAAGTGGCCCCGTTCTCCTCTATCCTCCCATAAAACTTCAAAGGGGAAATGATAGTCTTTTAGACCCCTGCGAATGTTCCCAACTTCCGATGGGGAATTGGTAAGAACTAGAGCCCTTCCCCTAGACAATTCTAATAATGACACTAATATTTTAATAGCCTGAGCAAACCATTTTTCTTGATCACTAACTGGAAAGCTTTCCGGCGTGTAAACTATAACCTGTTCTCTAAAATCAAAGGGACCTTCTACAGATGAGCTAGACCAATCGGTTAAGCCAAGCGTACGGGAAAGGTAACTAAAATCCCCTCCTGTACTTAGGGTTGCAGAGGAAAACACAACAGGTAAATTTTTTTGAAAAAGATTTGTCTTTAACATTCCACTGAGATCCCGAGGAACCACCCAAAAGCTGCCATCTATTTTCGAAACCCAAATAATAGTATCTATTCCTTTATTTTTACACAACCTTTGCAAGGCTGCCATTACCCCTTCTATTCTCAAATCATATGCCTCAAGTAAAGTATCAGGGATAGTTTGGGTATGGAGTTCTTGTTCGGTTTGCATCTCTCCCTGCAAATATTCAAGAGCACGAAATAAAGTCTCTGCTGCTATCAATAATCCATCATTAATATCAACAGCAAGACGTTCAGTTAACTCATCTGGTATTACAGAATTTAGAAGGATTTCAAAAAATCTTTCTGTTGCCAAATCCAAGGCAACGGTAGTGGAAAGCAGGGCTGTTCTTGCTCCCTGAATATTTTCTATAAAAGAAACTATGTACTCTAGATCTTCCTTTATTATCTGTCGGCCAGCCTGCATTGCCGCCGAAAGCATTATTTTATGTCCCTCGTCAAAAATCACCGCTGAATAAGCAGGAAGGAGAGGAAGTTTACCATCAGCAATTCGTTCATCTCGGGTCCATAGGTCATCAAAGAAAACTCCATGGTCCGATATTATTAAATCTCGAGCAGCTCGATAATGCTCCTTCGCCTTGACAAGCTTACAGTAACCCCTGCTTGTACACATCTCACAAGGCATACCTTCATCCCATGCAACTTGCTGCCAGATGGGATCTGGTATGTTTGGTACCTCTGTACGCTCGCCCCGTTTAGTTACATCACTCCAACTAAGGATTTCCTCCATTGCCTCACTTTGTTTTTCAAAACGCAAACTTTTACAGCGGCTTACTCTAACATCACATATATACTGACGAGGGTCCTTTGCCATTCGTGCATCTATATCCATATCTAAGTAACGGGCTAGTTTATCAAGATCCCCATTGGGACCTACAAGCTGTTCCTGCAGTGCTGTTGAAGCACATGCAATCACAACCGCCTTACCTGTAAATCGTGCATATGCAACTGCTGTGAGTAAATAGGCAAAGGTTTTCCCTGTACCTAATCCTGCTTCGGCAAAATGCACCTTTTTCTTACAGACTTTATCGGCAATCTGAAAGGCGGTATAAATTTGTTCCTCACGAACTTCATATCCTTGCTCAGGCAAAACTTCATAAAAAACCTGCCCAACCCATTTTGCCAGTTCTGCAGGAAAATCCTTTTTACCATCAAATTTAAAGGGGACTTTCTTATTTGCGCCCACAGTATATCCCTCCTGTAATTTTTCCCATCGCAACAGAACAACTTATGGGATTAACCCCATTTTCTGCAAGCATCCATTCTTGACATTCAATAGTATTTTGTGTTATTATTAAATATTGTAAATTTATGTTTGCATATTTAATCTATTTTATATTAATACTTGCCGTTTGTCAATTATTAGCTCAAACCCCCTAATAATAAAACAGGGTGCACTATTGCACCCTGTTTTATTTTAGCATCCTTTTAGCATCCTTTTAGATCCTTTTAGCATCCTTTTAGCATCCTTTTACCACCCGGTTACGCCCTCTATTTTTAGCTTCATAAAGGGCTTTATCAGCCCTTCTCATAATTTTTCCAATAGATGTATCACCTTTCTTCAAGGCAGCTAACCCTACGCTAACTGTAAAACGAATAGTCTTTTTCCCAGTTTTTATTTTTAGTTTAGCCAGATTGGCTCTAAGGCGTTCTGCAATAACTAAACCTTTTACTGCATCAGTTTCAATTAGAATAACTCCGAATTCCTCCCCGCCTAAGCGTCCAAAAATATCCGTTTCTCTTAAGGTAGCCATACTCTTACTTACCATTCTTTTCAAAACTTCATCACCCATATGATGTCCAAAATTATCATTTACCTGTTTAAAATCATCAATGTCCAGCATTAAAAGTGTAAAAGGCTTACCATAACGTAAAGCACGGATTAATTCCGTCTGACCTCTTTCTAAAAAAGAATAACGGTTATTAGTGCTGGTGAGGGGATCAACTGTTGCAAGTCTTATTAATTCATGTTCAAGTTGTTTACGTCTAGTGATATCCTCCGCTACCCCTACTATCCTGTAAACTTTATTTTGATTATCAAAGAAGGAGAACATACGAACCCATATCCAACGAATAGAACCATCCGGCCTTAAAATACGATATTCTTCTTCAAAATTTTCTCCTGTTATCTGCAAACGTTCCATAACTATTTTTACTTTTGGTAAATCTTCTGGGTGAGTATATATCATAAAAGATGAAGGATTATCATATAAAAATTGGCATGGCCTTCCCCATATTTCTTCATATGCCGGACTAATATAAATAATCTTGGTCGTAACTAAATCCATCAGCCAAAAAGCATTATTAATGTTTTCAATTAGCCGGCGAAATATTCCCTCATTACCCTCAAAGGAATTTACCTCTTTCAATAATGCAGAGTATTTGCCGGTGGCATTTTCATATACTTCCCGGTACTCTTGCCCCGTAGTTAATTCCTGTGCAGAAAAACGAACAATTCTCTTATTTACTTTTCCATTTTCTATCAAGAGGTTATTATTATTCATTTTAATATCACCACTTATCATATTCATAGTTTCCATATAAGTTATTTCCATATAAAATTAATCTTAGTTCCTTATAGAAAGATTCTTTTCTTCCATAAGGAACTTTAAAATTAATCTATCTAACTTTTCACTACATATAAGTACCTCAGGATGTAAAACAGACCCCTCTTTATTCCACAAATCGTTTAATTTTTTTCTCTCTTTTTCAATTTTTTTCTGTAATTCGACATCCATTTTCCCACACCCTTAGGTAAATAATAACTTAACATATTGCTCGCTTTTAGTGAGCAGCACAGCATTATAATATCCTAAACCTCCCCAAAAAGTCAATATCAACATCCTCTTTTCACTTATCGTGATGAATGTTAAATTTATCTGCTGAGAATGGTAATATATTTGCAGAGGTGGAGGTAGTGATAAAAAACAATAGTTTTGGAAATACTTTGAAGTACCTAAGAAATAACAGAGTATTAAGTCAGCGTGAATTAGCAAAGCTGCTTAATGTTGCACCAAGTACCTTGGCTATGTATGAGTTGGATAAAAGGGAACCTGATTATGAAACTTTGAAAAAAATTGCCGATTTCTTTGAAGTTTCAACTGATTACCTTTTAGGCAGATCTGTTATTCCCAATCCCTTAGAAAAAACTGCTGAAGAAACTCCCAATTATGATCTCGAAGATTTACCCGAAGAGGCTAAAAAAACCCTGGAAGATTTTATAGATTACATACATAATAAATACCGTCAAGATAAAAAAGAATAAATCGGGGTCAGGCTTTACTTTGTTCCATTCCTTGTCCAGCCTCTCCGGAAAATTAAGAAGGGAAGACCAGCGCCGGTCTTCTCTTCTTATTCTACTGCAGCAGCTATCAGCTCTGCCATTTCTTTTCCCTTCCTATAACCTTACTTCAAAGGTCCTGCAATATCCCCGACAGCATTCTTATCGGCCCCATTTACTTGCTTATAACAAAAAATAATGCCTAATATTTCTAAATAGAAAGGTTTTTTTATGAAAAAATGGAATTAAGTATATAAAGCTAGAAATGCAGGTGACCACCTATGTCTTCCAGTTTCGAAATACTATATTCCACCTATTTAAAAAAAGTTTACTCAGTTTGCTTATTAATTTTAAAAAATCATCATTTAGCGGAAGAAGCTGTACAAGAAAGTTTTATAAGTGCCTATAAGAATATGGATAAATTAAAAAACCCTGCAAAATTTGGGGCCTGGATAGCCTCAATAGCAACTAACTGTGCAATAGATTTATATAAGGCTAATCAAAAGTCTATCCCTATCGAAGATAATGAAGTAATAGATTATTTTATGAACCAATGTACAGCTAGTACAAATGATCCCCAGGAACAGTTAGAAAAGCTCGAGGTCAGTAAAGAAATACATTTAGCTATTATAAAATTAACTCCCCCGGCTAACCAAATACTTATTTTAAAATATTACTGGGAGTTCAAAGATGAAGAAATAGCAGAGATGTTACAGATTCCGGCCGGAACCGTTAAATCCTCCCTTTATCGGGCCAAGCAAACCCTTTCCAGAGTATTACCAGCTATTAACAAGGATTATCTGAAATTAATAGAGGGGGCCAAATAATGAATGATGATAAATTAGATAAATATATTAAGAATAGTTTAAAGTTAATGATTGAGGGGCCTGCCCATATTGACGGAGAGAAAATGTGGGAGGACTTTTCAATTCGCTTAAAACAACAACAAGAACTTGAAAAAAGAAAACATAAAAAACAAATCCAAAAAAAATACCTAACTGCAGTGGCCGCTATTTTAATTTTGACTATTACTACTGTTTCCCTTTTTTCACCAAGTAAGGCAACAGCATTTAAAGAGAATATCTACCAATTTTTCTCTCTAAATAATAATGAGACAATAATTAAGAAAACAGTTAATCCTCAAATCAGCAATAGTGAGTTTAAAGATATAACTTTTGAAAAAGCCCAGGAATTAACGGTTTTTCAATTAAAACATCCTGGCTACCTACCCCCAGAATTAAATTCAAAGCCAGAGATTAATGTATTTATTAAAGATGCCCCCTTAACACAAGTAGAAATGATTTTTAATCAGGAAGATAAGTATCTAAGTTTTGTACAAAAAAATAATCTAGTATCTAAAAAGGGTAATATCCATATTCCTAAAGACACCGATGTAAAAAGAGAACTAATTAACAATGTTGAGATAGTGCTAATGCAAAAAGATGATTCCCTTTCTGCTTTTTGGGATGAAAATTCTATTGATTATACAATAAACTCCAAAAACCTGGATCTTGAGGATATAATACAAATAATCAAAAATCTACAATAAAGAACGGCCGGATAATTTTTATCCGGCCGTTCTTGTATTAAAAAGTCCAAGTATCACTATAGGATACTTTTGTCTCTCCACCTGCATTATGAATTGATTTACACCTGTAGGTACCAGAACTTTGCGGGTAAAATTCTTCTATTTCCAATTTTATATCATATCCTGATTTATACCAGGAAGTAACCTTTTCCCAACTGCCGTTAACTTGTTTCTGCAACTCTAATTCCAGGGACTGCTGATAATAGTCGGCTGTAGCGTGATAGGCTTGACAGTAAATTTTACCGGAATATTCACCTATGAATGTTGCATAGTACATAAAGGCATCCGAACTCTCCAGGTCATAAATCAAGCTCTCTTGGGCCATAACCACGCCCATTAACGAAAGTAACACTCCCAGCACTAAAAAAACAATAAACAATTTTTTCATCAGAAACCACTCCTTTTAATAATTTCTCACACTAGACTGAAAACAGCAGAAAATAGTTCTGACTTTTTTTGTCGAATCTTCTACTAATTTCTTGGAAATTTTATGAAACTATTTTGAGTTTAATTCTGTCTAGTGTACGAAATTCAAAAGAAAGGAGGGAAAGTAATGTTACGGATACGATCTCCTGATAAAAAGCTTTATTTCCTAACCCAAAATGCTAGGTAAAGCGATGGGATTTGGTGGAAATAATGCCTACACGCTTTTAGTAAAGCATAAAAAGAAAATTTTAAGAAGGAGTTGGAGAGAAATGAAAAGATTTATAATTTTGATTCTGATTAACATTTTATTAATTTCCTCTTCTGTCCCTACATTTGCTACAGAAATTATTCCACAATTTAAAGGTGGCGGTGAAAATCATTCACATCAATTTCTAGTCGAAAAAGCTGTAAACATTTTAAATAATGATGGTAAAACTAATGCATATAATGAGCTATTTGGAAATCTTACAGATTTTAAAGCTGCTGCTGATTGGCCCGATGACTATCAACATGATAATTATACTTGGAAAGGTCATTTTTATCATGCTGTCACACATCTTAACTGGGCTAACGAATCAGACCCAACAGCCATGACAAGGTTCTTATATTACATGAATCTTGCAAAACAGTATTACGATAAAAATAATACAAATAATGAAACAGCCATAATATACTTGGGTAGAGCAATGCACTATTTTGCTGACCTCAATGCACCACATCATGTTGCTAATTTAACTGCATTAGATTCATGGCATGATGGTTGGGAAAGTTTTGCCGATACTAATAAGAATAATTTCGTAACATCATACTCTACTAAATATAATGCTCACGGTACTAATTTCGAAGCCTATGGTGAGGAATCTGCTGACTATGCTTATAATTATGTATCTGATGCTACAGCTACTATTCCTGGTTCGCAGGGAACACCAGATACAAATAGGTGGTATAACGCAGCTGATAAATGTTATAAATTCTGTCAAAATAATATGGCTGCTGTTTTAGATGCTTTCTTCAGATCCGAAGGCGTATATTAAAATAGGAGTGCTTTTTGCACTCCTATTTTTGGTATAATTTAATAAAACAGGAATATATGGAGGGCCCTATGAAAAAATTCATTTTTTTTATAATATTTCTTTTCTTATTTGGTTTTTTCATTAATAAAATTACCTTTTATGGATATGAAAAAGTTAAACCATATACTTCTTATTTGAATTATCAAAAAAGTATTTATAGACGAGAAGCATTTAATATTATTGATAATAAAGAATATATATCAAAGGAAAATGAAAATTATAGAGTTTATAACATTTCGATAAATTATCTTTATCTCTTCAAGCATAACGAGAAAATATTTGTATTATATAAAGATTCTATATATTCAATAAATGGTAAAAACATAATAAATAAAAAATTTCTAGAAAAAAATGCGGAAGGTTTTTTCCTAGCAGATAATAATTTATATTTTGCTCATGGTGATGAGGCAGAAAAATCAATATTCGGATTAGGTGATGTCTCTTATTATAGAATAAAGAAATATATGTTTACCAAATTAGATCTTACTACTTTTGAAAAACAAGATATCGATAGAAAAGAATACGAAAGCCTATACTACAGCTACAACAATATAAAAAAAGATAAAATATATCTAGAAAAAACCGATGAGATTTATTCGATGCTATCTTTATTTAAAGAAAAATATCCAAAAGTATTTTTTTGGCAATGTTATGTTGAAAATAACACCCTATATATTTTGAGTTTGCCTAATTGTTTTCATATGATTAATTTAACGGATAACTCAATAGAAGAATTAAAATTAAACACTAATATCTATTTTAATAGTTTTGTTATTGATAATGAATATTACTATTTTAAAGGTGATAAAGAACTCTTTTTATATGATAAATCAAGTAATAATTTAGAACAAATAAGGATAGAACAAAATTATCCTGCGGTAGAATAAGAATAAAATCTGTACTGAAAATTTGACACTTCAATAAATAACGTCAAGATAAAAAGAAAAACAAACCAAATGGGGGGACTATTCTTGGCTTTCAAATCAAGAACAGTCCCCCTTCTTATTTTACTGCAGCAGCTATCAGCTCTGCCATTTCTTTTGTTCCAATAACTTTACTTCCAGGTCCTGCAATATCACCGGTAGCATTCTTATTGGCCCCGTTTACTTGCTTATAACAAAAAATAATGCCTAATATTTGTAAATAGAAAGGTGGTTACATATGGCCGGATTATTATAGATGGGATAGAGCTGCGGAAGCTACTTATGAATTCTGCCAAAACAATATGGCAGCTGCTCTTTATGCATTTTTTGTATCTGAAGGAGGAGTTTAATTACTTAATAAATTATTTTAGTGTGAATTCCTAACTTATTATTATTTGCGTTTATCTGATTATGCATTTTCAACCGAGAGCCTGATTATTAATAATTTTTTAAATTTTCATACCTGGCCAAGCAATTATAGCATCATATAATTGCGGCAAATACTTAGAAATATAAAATCTTAAAACAAGTTAGTGAAAGGATATTTCGCTACTAATGTGGAAATATTCCCACATTAGTAGCGAAAATAACTGCAAATTAAAAAACCCTTAGATATTTATAGGACTTTTTCCCCTAAATTTGGTCCGGAATAATAAACTTATTTGAAAATCCTCCCCAACCAAAAACCTATTAGTAGATAAAATTCCTCAATCGCAATATAGTGGTGATTTAGATTTATCAAGTACTATTTTGTCGTTCTCGGCGCGGAGTAAAAAACAAAAATGGCCAAGGAAAGACTTGAATGATATAACTATCGGCTTTTCTTAAGACTATTAAAAATATCCGGAGGAAAATATCTTGAGTAAATTTTTAAAAGTGCTAATTTGGCTTGGTTTTTTCCTTTTAGCAAGTCTCTTATTTAAAAAGAATATACACTATACAATCCAAGGTCCTATTGGAACTGCTAATTTCTTTAACACATTAGTATCTATTATATTCGTAATACTTTCATTCAAACTATTATTATGGGCCAGAATAAATAATAAAGCGGAAATTTTGATAGCATACTTTCTTTATAGTTGGTTTCCTTTTCTTATGTTCTTTTATTTCGTACCAAAAATAGGAGTAAATTTATTACAGATAGGATTTATATCCACAGGACCTTTACAAGGTTTTGGAATGATTTCATGGACTCCTATTATTCCACTCATGTTATTATTTTTAGTTTATTGTGTGTCAAAGTAAGGAAAACTCGAGGTCCCCAATAAGATTAATCTTTAAAAATTTCCCATAAATTTATAGTTAAATTTGGAAAAACGTTTACCTTTATTGTTTCTTCTGCATTATAAATTTTTGGCTTTCCATAGTCATTGTCCGCTAATAGCTTATATACCATAACGGTCTTTTCTTTTGGGTCGACAATCCAATACTCTTTAACTTTATACTTACAATAAAGGTTTAGCTTTTTTATATAATCGGTAGATACAGATGTGGGAGACACAATTTCAATAATTAAATCGGGGGCTCCCTTACATCCTCTGTCATCCAATTTATTCTTATCACATATCACGGAAATGTCAGGCTGAACTACAGTATCGATTTCCTCCAAATTCACACTTTCCTCTGCAAATCTCACATCAAAAGGCGCACTGTATACTTCGCAGTTTTTATCTTGCAGGTAGTTATACAAGTGATTGAATATGAACCCTAGAATCTTTTGATGTAATCTGGATGGAGATGGAGTCATCAGAATAGGCTCCCCGTCAATCAACTCCCATCTCTCTTCCCCATCCCAATTTAGATAGTCTTTATAAGAGTATTTTTTGTTTTTCTCCAACGGAGTACCCATGCTGATTCACACCTTTCCTTATCTTATTAATTAATTCTATTATGCCATACTTTTAATTAAATTTAACCCTTTTCCTTACAGATTAACCTCTTGCAACCCAAAAGGGAGATTGCCACGCTCCGCTCGCGATGACTTTATAACTAAGACGTGTGTTTTTTCAGGAATATACATTACTCGCCTCTAACAACAGAAGAAGACCGGCGGTGCCGGTCTTCTTCTGTTACTAATTTATTGAGTTAGCTATCAGCTCTGCCATTTCTTTTGTACCCACAATTTTACTTTCCGGCCCTGCAATATCCCCGGTAGCATAACCAGCTGCCAAAACCTTATCTACTGCTTTTTCCACCGCTTGCGCAGCATGCTCATTACTACAGGTAAATCGGAGCATTAATGCTATTGAAAGGATAGTTGCAATGGGATTTGCTTTATCCTCTCCGGCAATATCCGGCGCTGAGCCGTGGGAAGGTTCATACAGATTGACTTTCCCGCCTAGGCTGGCTGAGGGCAGCATCCCTAAGGAGCCGGCGATACTGGCGGCTTGGTCGCTTAAGATATCGCCAAACATATTCTCGGTAACAATTACATCAAATTGTTTAGGGTTTATCACCAGCTGTAAAGCCGCATTATCAACATACAGATGTTCCACCTTAACATCAGGATACTTCTGATTCACTTCGGCAACTACTTCCCTCCATAAACGGGAGGTTTCCAAAACATTTGCTTTGTCTATAGAATGCAGTACTTTTTTGCGCTTTTGAGCTAGCTCAAAACCCCGTTCTACTAAGCGATAAATTTCTTCCCGGGTATAACTGATAGTATCATATGCCCCATCATCAGTGCGTCCCTTTTCCCCAAAGTAGGCCCCTCCGGTTAGCTCTCGGAATATTACAATATCTACTCCATCTAAATAGCCTGGCTTCCAGATAACTTTACTTTCTAATAAATTATAATATTTGACAGGCCGGAGATTACAATAAAGACCTAAGCTTTTCCGTAATGCTAATAAACCTGATTCGGGTCTGAGCGTTCTATCAAGATTATCCCACTGGGGGCCCCCAACAGAACCTAGAAAAACAGCATCACTATCTAAAACCAGCTTCCTGGTCTCTTCAGGGAAAGGGGAGCCGGAAGCATCGTAAGCTACCCCACCAAACTGACCATAATGGAAGCTAAAATCTATTCCAAACACTTCTGCTACCTTGTTAATAACAACCATTGCACCATCAACTATTTCCGGACCAATACCATCACCCGGTAAAACTGCAACTTTAATCATTGAATTTCACCTTACCCTTGACATAATTTAAAAGATTCCCCGCTTTGATAATCTCCTGAATAAAGGGCGGAAAGGTTTCTGTTTCATATTCTTCACCTGTTGATACGTTATAGATATAGCCCTGATTGACATCTACTTCAACATTATCGCCGGTGGATATCCCCCACACAGCCTCAGAAGCTGTCACAATGGGCAATCCGATATTAATGGCATTGCGATAAAAAATTCTTGCGAAGCTCTGAGCTACTACACAACTAATACCAGCCGCTTTAATAGCTACCGGCGCATGCTCCCGCGAACTGCCGCAACCGAAATTCTTGCCTGCTACCAGAATGTCCCCCTTTTGGATTTTTCCGATAAAATCGGGGATTACATCCTCTAGACAGTGTAATTTTAGGAATTCTTCACTGGCATCATTAAGATATCGGGCTGCAATTATCAAATCAGTATCGATATCATCCCCGACCCGCCATACTTTACCGATATATTTAGTCATTTATCTTACCTCCTCAGGAGAACTTATTTTTCCTTGAATAGCCGTTGCTGCCGCTATTGCAGGGCTTGCCAAATATACTTCACTCTCAGGATGTCCCATTCGGCCCACGAAATTACGGTTTGTGGTAGATACGGCTCTTTCGCCTTTAGCCAAGATTCCCATGTAACCTCCTAAACAAGGGCCACAGGTAGGTGTACTAAAAACTCCGCCCGCATTGATAATAATATCTACAATACCCTCCTTGATACACTCCTGGTAGATAGCCTGGGTACCTGGTATGACTATCAACCGCAGATAGGGATGAACTTTCTTACCTTTAAGTACCTTGGCAGCAGTCCGCATATCTTCCATTCTCCCATTTGTACAGGAACCAATTACTACCTGATCAATGGCCACATCCCCCGCCTTATCGATATCCCGGGTATTAGAAGGAATATGAGGAAAGGCTACTTGAGGTTTAAGAGTGCTTAAATCCATTTCTATTACCTCAGCATATTTAGCATCAGGGTCACTATGATAGAATATATAAGGCCTTTTAACCCTGCCTTTAACATAATCCCTGGTTTTTTCATCAAAGGCCATAATCCCATTTTTTGCTCCTGCTTCAATAGCCATATTGGCGATACTAAAGCGGCTGTCCATTGATAAATGCTCCAAGCCTTCACCTGTAAACTCCAGAGCCTGATAACGGGCTCCGTCCACCCCAATTTTCCCAATTAGAGCCAAAATGACATCTTTACCTACCACCCAGGGGTTTTCAGGTTTACCTTTTAATATGACCTTAATGGTTTCCGGAACCCTTAACCATACCTCCCCGGTTGCCATAGCTGCTGCCACATCAGTACTTCCTACCCCTGTAGCAAAGGCCCCCAATGCACCATAGGTAACAGTATGGGAATCAGCCCCGATAACCAAATCTCCCGGTCCCACAATCCCTATTTCAGGGAGCAAACAGTGTTCAATTCCCATCTGCCCTACCTCATAATAATGAGTAAGTCCTTGTTCCTTAGCAAAATCACGAATTGCTTTACATTGTTCAGCTGACTTTATATCTTTAGCAGGAGAAAAGTGATCCGGAATCATCACTACTCGTTCTTTGTCAAAAACCTTTGTTGCTCCTAACTTCCTAAATTCATTAATAGCTACCGGTCCTGTTATATCATTACTTAGAACAATATCCACCCTTGCATTTATTAAATCTCCCGCCTGTACTGTTTCTACTCCCGCATGGGCAGCCAATATTTTTTCCGTAATGGTCATCCCCATTATCATCACATCCCTTCAGCTTTTTCACTTGAATAATTTTTAGTCATATTTAAAGCCTTATTAATGGCATTAAGGTAAGCCCTAGCACTAGATTCGATGACATCAACACTTATCCCCCGGCCAGTAAAGGATTTGCCCTGGTAAGAAGCCTTAACAACTACCTCACCCTGGGCATCTCGCCCTGAGGTCACAGAGTTAATTGCATACTCCTCTAAAATAAACTCCTGTTTTACAATACTATTAATGGCTGCATAGGTTGCTTCAACTGGCCCCTTGGCAATAGCCGCCTGCTCATAAAGAACTCCGTTGACATTAACCCCTACCGTTGCTGTGGAAACTATATTTGTGCCCGATGAAACATTAAGATAAGAAAATTGATAGGTCTCGGGGCCCTTTAGAGCTTCAGTATCAATAAGAGCAATTATATCTTCATCCAAAACGATTTTCTTATTGTCACAGAGTTCCTTAAAGCTTTTAAAGGCTTTATCCAGCACTTCCCCTTCAAAGTCATAGCCTAAATCCTTCAAATGCATCTTAAAAGCATGGCGGCCAGAATGCTTCCCTAGAAATATATTGTTGCCTGGTACACCGATCATAGCGGGATTCATTATTTCGTAAGTTTCTCTTTCTTTTAAAACACCATCCTGATGAATACCTGACTCATGGACAAAGGCGTTTTTCCCGACGATAGCTTTATTGGGTTGAATTAACATACCAGTCAAGGTGCTTACCAGCTTACTGGCTCGATAAATTTCCCCTTTATTCACATTGGTATCAGCTTTCAAATAATTACGGCGAGTATAAAGGGCCATAACCAATTCCTCCAAAGAGGCATTGCCGGCTCTCTCCCCTATACCGTTAACAGTGACCTCTACCTGAGTTGCCCCATTGTTGATAGCTGCTAGCGAATTAGCTACAGCCATCCCAAGGTCATTATGGCAGTGGACACTGATAGCTGCCTGGTCAATATTGGGAACCCTCTCCCTGATAGCTTTAATAAATTCACCGAATTCCCAGGGGGTTGCATAACCTACAGTGTCAGGAATATTTATTGTTTTAGCACCAGCGGCAATTACCGCTTCAAACAATTCACACAAATAGTTTAGCTCACTGCGGAAAGCATCCTCAGCAGAAAATTCCACATCCTCGGTCAAAGAGGAAGCCAGCTTTACAGCATCTACAGCACTTTTTAGTACCTCATCTGGGGTTTTTTTCAGCTTATGTTTCATATGAATAGGAGAAGTAGCAATAAAGGTATGAATTCTTGGCCTTTCGGCATTCTTTAAAGCTTCCCAAGCCCTTTTAATATCTGCTTCACTAGTTCTCGCTAACCCTGCAATTATAGGGCCTTCTACTGATTGACTAACTGCTCTAACAGCCTCAAAATCCCCCGGCGAGGCAATAGGAAAACCTGCCTCAATACAGTCCACACCCAGCTTAGCTAACTGCCTGGCTAAAGCAATTTTTTCCTTAACATTCAAACTTACTCCTGGAGATTGTTCCCCATCCCTTAAGGTAGTATCAAAGATAAAAATGTTTTTCATTTTAAACATCCCCTTCCCTGTATTTGTAGGGGCGCCCTTTGGGCGTCCGCTAGGTGACTAGTGACTAGTTATTGTGACTAGTTATTGTGTCTAGTATTTGGTCATTTTTCCTGGTTTCGTGTCCAGTGCTCAGTGACCGGTGCTCAGTAATTAAGGTTGAGGTTTCGCTTCGCTAGGTTAAGGTTGAGAAAATACCTTAAACTTACTGCTTACTTTAGTCTTAGCTTTAGTCTCAGTCTTAGTCTCAGTCTTAGTCTCAGCCTTAGCCTTAACCTTAGCCTTAACCTTAACCTTAACCTTAGCCTTAACCTTAACCTTAACCTTAATTTTCCCCTTAGGGGCCCGTGGTTAAATAATAGGTTGAAATCTGACTAAATAAAAAAACCTTTCATCTCTAAAACATAGAGACGAAAGGTTTAAGCTTCCGCGGTACCACTCTAATTGATATAAAAGGTTAACAAAAAATAAATAACCCAAATATCCACTCTTTCGGGTACTAACATACCCTATCCCTTTTTACGGTGGGCTTCCGGCCAAATCTACTTTCCGAAGATTTCGGTTGGCAACTCCAGGGTGAGTTTCAGCCTTAATATCTACTGCCTTCCACCAACCGGCAGCTCTCTGAAAATACTCCAGCTTACTGATCCCTATCACAGTCTTTAATCAATATTTAGTTAATGTGTATTTTATACCACATTTCCAAAATTGTCAACCAGGAAAAATAAACATTTTCTCCAAACCATCACCGGCTAAAACTATAGGGGAAACCAAGTCCTCTGGATTTATGGGACACTCAATAATAGTAAATTTATTGTTTCCTAGCGCTTCTTTTAGTACCTCCGGTACCTCTTGGGCATTTTCTATCCGGAAACCTTCTGCACCATAAGCCTTGGCTAAATACATAAAATCTAAAGTCTTTTTAAAGTTGACACCAGCATAACGTTTTCCACAATAATGATGCTGCAGCTGGCGAACCATTCCCAATACTTGATTATTAAAGATAATTATTTTTATAGGAAGATCAAGCTCTGCGATAGTACCTAGCTCTGGCATGCCCATTTGAAAGCTGCCATCACCCGTGATAACCACCACAGTTTTATCGGGTTGAGCTAGCTGAGCACCTAAAGCCGCTGGTATCCCATAGCCCATTGTCCCTAAGCCCCCGGATGAAATTAATGTCCGCGGCCTGTTAAATGGATAGTGCTGAACAGTCCACATCTGATGTTGTCCCACATCAGTAGTAATTATCAAATCCTGAGGCGCAAGCCTCTTTAAGCTTCTTAAGACCCAAGGAACATTAAGCCCCTCTTCTATTTTCACATTGTGATGAGGGTAATTTATACTTCGAGGCTTACTTGTACCTTCTGAAAGGTGTTGAATCATTTCCTTTAAGATATTTTTTAAATCACCTACAATTGGTACATCAACAGATACGTTTTTACAGATTTCTGCTGGATCTATATCAATATGAATAATCTTAGCTTTAGGAGCAAACTTTTCAGGATTACCTACTACTCGATCATCAAAACGCATGCCTAAGGCTAGAAAGTAGTCACAATTCTGTACAGCCATATTTGCGGCATGATTGCCATAGGTTCCTAGCATACCCAAAAAAGCCGGGTCATTGCCTGGAAAGGAACCCAAGCCCATTAGGGTAGAAACCACTTTAGCACCAGTAATTTCTACAAGTTTTTTTACCTCTAAGGATGCACCAGCGTTAATAACTCCGCCTCCGGTACAAATTACAGGGCTATCAGCTTCACTTAATAATCTGATAGCATTTTTAATCATTGTAGGATGACCCTTAAGGTTAGGCTTATAGCTCCTAATATCCACTTTCTCACACGGCTTATAGTATTCCATGGCTAAGGAAACATCCCTGGGTATATCAATCAATACTGGCCCAGGTCGCCCACTTTCAGCTATATAAAAGGCCTCAGCCACAATCCTGGATAGATCCTTTACATCCTGGACGAGATAGCTATACTTGGTAATCGGTGAAGCTATGCCTGTAATGTCGACCTCTTGAAAGGCATCTGTTCCTACCATAGCTTTGGGGACTTGCCCCGTTATCACAACTAGAGGCACAGAATCCATATATGCTGTAGCAATACCCGTTACTAGATTTGTAGCTCCAGGACCCGAGGTAGCAACACAAACCCCTGTTTTCCCTAAAGCTCGTGCGTAACCGCTGGCAGCATGGGCACCACCTTGTTCATGTCTGACCAAAATCTGACAAATGGAGCTTTCCCTTAAGGCATCAAAAATCTCCAAGACCGCCCCTCCCGGATAACCAAAGATAATCTCAACACCTTGGTCCTCGAGAGCTTTAACAAGTATCTGCGCCCCATTTATATGCATATAATCAACCCCTTATTTTCGCAGCCAAGGCATATGTGCCCGCAATTCTTTTCCTACTGTTTCAATTAAATGTTCTTCATCTATTCTTTTCAGGGAATTATAAGTAGGTCTGCCCACTTGATTTTCTAACATCCAATCTTTAGCAAACTTCCCTTGTTGTATTTCTGTAAGTATTTTTTTCATTTCCTTTCGTGTATCTTCGTTGATAATACGACGTCCAATAACTAAATCGCCAAACTCAGCGGTATCACTAATGGAGTATCTCATATTACTGATACCACCTTCATACATCAAGTCCACTATAAGTTTCATTTCATGCAGGCATTCAAAGTATGCTGATTCCGGCTGGTAGCCAGCTTCCACCAAGGTGTCAAACCCAGCTCTAACTAATTCTGTCATCCCACCGCAAAGCACAGCTTGTTCTCCAAAAAGGTCAGTTTCTGTTTCCTCTTTAAAAGTAGTTCCCAAGACTCCAGCCCGTGTGCAGCCTATACCCTTAGCAAAAGCCAGAGCAATATCCCAACATTTTCCTGTTGCATCTTGGTGAATAGCTACCAATCCCGGAACACCTTGGCCATCTACATAAAGTCTTCTAAACACATGACCTGGACTCTTCGGTGCAGCCATAAATACATCAACATCAGCAGGAGGAACTATCTGCCCAAAATGAATATTAAAACCGTGAGAAAAGCTTAGACCTTTCCCGGCCGTTAAATTTGGCTTAATATATTTCTCATAAATATTGCCTTGTTGCTCATCAGGAATCAACACATGAATTATATCGGCTTGAGCACAGGCTTCATCAATAGTTAATGCTTTCAATCCATCTGCTTCCACTTTGTCAAAGGATTTACTGCCAGGTCTTAGACCTACTACCACATCTAACCCGCTGTCCCGTAAGTTTTGAGCCTGAGCATGCCCCTGACTGCCATAACCAATTACTGCAATTTTTTTACCCTGTAATACCTCAACATTTGCATCCTTATCATAATACATCTTCGCCATTTTTTACCTCCAATTATTAAGTTACTAGTTACTGGTGACTAGTGACTGGATATTTTATTATTAGTATGATAATAATACTCATTTACCCTGCCGTCAACCAGAAGAATCATAAGGTCCAGATAATGCATCATCCAGTTTTCCCTTAAAAGCAAGGCATCCCAATAAATTTCCATTCATAGGATGCCTTTTTTATCCGGACACCGGACACTGGACACTGGTCCCTGATCACGGGACCCAAAAAGTCACCCAGCAGCAAATATTACTTCGGTCCCCGAACCATAGAAATTATTCCTGCTTTGACAATTTCCTGAATGCCAAAGGGCTGTAAGGACCTTATAATAGCTTGAATTTTTTCTTCATCCCCAGTAGCTTCGACAATAAGGGATTTTCTGCCAATATCAACGATTCTAGCCCGAAAGATATCCATAAGCTGTGCTATTTCACCTTTTGCTGAATTATCAGCATTAACCCGAACCAGAAGCAGCTGTCTATTTACTGTATCTTCATTTGTAACATCATTAACTTTAATAACATCTATAAGTTTATTGAGTTGTTTAGTGACCTGCTCAATTATCCTTTCGTCACCATCTACTACAATGGTCATCCGGGATATGGAACTATCCTCTGTTTCACTGACCACTAGGCTTGTGATATTATATCCCCTCCGGGCAAACAGACCGGAAACTCTTGAAAGTACACCAGGATGGTTCTCAACCAATACTGCTAACGTGTGCTTCATTTTTCCAACTCCTATACATTTGGTCTAAACTACATCCAGCTGGTACCATAGGAAAGACATTGGCACCTGGGTCTACTTTAATATCTACTAACCAAGGTTCCCTATTTGCCATAGAAGAATGTAAGGTTTCTTTAAGTTCTCTATTTTCATATAGGGTTTTGGCTTTAATATTATATGCTCCTGCCAGTTTTTCCCAATCCGGGCCCACTTCCAGGATAGTTTCCGCATAATTTTCTTGGAAGAAGAGCTCCTGCCACTGTCTAACCATACCCAAAGACCCGTTATTTATCAAGAATATTTTTATGGGCAAATTCCACTGCTTTATTACCGCCAATTCTTGAAGATTCATCTGCAGACTACCGTCTCCGGTAATGAGAACTACTTTCTTGTCTGGATAGGCCATTTGAACACCTATAGCGGCTGGTAGACCAAAGCCCATTGTCCCTAGTCCTCCTGAAGTAATAAAACTTCTGGGTTTTTTAGGATGGACAAAAAGTGCTGCCCACATTTGATGCTGACCTACATCGGTAACAACAACAGTATCATCATCTAATAATGAATTAATTAAGTTCATTACTCCCTCAGGATCCAGACCTCTCCCAAAATTAACTTTTTCAACGGGATTCTGGATAAGAATCGACCGCAACCACTCTTTGTTGTTTCTACTAGCCCAAAGCTTTTCGCATAAAACTTCTAGAAAGTCTTTACTATCACCCACAATAGGAATATCTGAAGCCCGGTTTTTATTATGCTCAGCAGCGTCAATATCCACATGAATAACCTTGGCCTTAGAGGCAAACTGTTCTACTCTCCCTGTGACCCTGTCATCAAACCTCATTCCTACTGCCAATAAGCAATCACAATTTTGCATAGCCCAATTGGCTTCAATGGTCCCGTGCATACCCACCATTCCCAAAAATAAAGGGTGGTCTGCCGGAAAGACACCTTTACCCATCAAGGTTTGTGAAACAGGTATTTCATTTTTCATGGCAAAATCCTGTAACAGCCGATTACTACCCTCAGAATTATTAACACCACCCCCAACAATAATTAGGGGCTTTTTAGCTTTTTTCAGAGCCTCCACGGCTTTTTCCACTTGGGTAAAATCAAGCTCAGGTTTTTTTAGCTTTTCTAGAAGATGTTTTCGTACCCCAGGATTACGAACCTCCGTTACCTTTTGAGTAAAAACATCTTTGGGTATATCGATAAGGACAGGTCCTGGCCGGCCTTGGGTTGCTATAAAAAATGCCTCTTCGACAATACCAGGAATATCATTAGCATCCCTTACCAAGTAACTGTATTTGGTTACAGGATGACTTAAACCAAGCATATCAGCCTCCTGAAAGCTGTCTTTCCCTATAAAACTGCTGGCTACCTGACCTGTAATAGCAATTACAGGCGAAGAGTCCATTTGAGCTGTAGCTAGACCGGTAATCAGATTAGTACCACCGGGACCAGAGGTAGCAAAACAAACACCAGGCTTTCCTGTTACCCGTGCATAACCATCCGCAGCATGGGCTGCTCCCTGCTCATGTTTAGTTAGAATATGTTTAATGCTGCTTTTTTTCAATACATCATATAGAGGAATCACAGATCCTCCGGGTATACCAAAAACCAGTTCCACACCTTGTTCTTCCAAACTTTTTAATAAGAGCTCAGCTCCTAACATAAAGCACCTCCAAAATTTTGGCTTTAATTTGTTAGAATTACCGGCTCCTCAATGCTACCCAAAAAAAGGTATCCCACTACTTGCTCTACCTTATTTCTGGGAGTCATCACCCCCACTAAGAGGTGGGACTTTTCACAAGAACCCACACCTATCACCCCATTATTTTAGTAAATTACATAAGCTTGTGGCTAGTTACTAGTTATTTGAGACTAGTTTTTATTACTATTGCCTCATTACAGTGACTAGCGGTTAAATAGAAAACGGCAAACCCCAAATTTGCTTTGGAACTTGCCGCCGGGCATTTTATTCCCACGGTGTACCAGAGTTCAGTGACTAAAGTCACTGTAGGCTAAGGTCGAGGCTGAGGTTAAGGTTAAGGCTATGTTAGTTTTAAGGTCTTTCTCAACCTTAACCTAGCAAAGCGAAGTGAGCGAAACCTAAACCTTAGTAATGCGTTAGCATTGCTACTCAACCTTAACCTAGCGAAGCGAAACCTTTACCTTAGTAATAATCTGGCTGTACCGCTCGGTCCAAGACATTCAAGATAACTAGTCTAGCCTCTAGCTTCTAGAACCGGAACCCTAGGTACACTTCCATATATATAGTTGTTAGTTACTTCCCTTTTTACCATTATACTATAACACATTATTAAAGGGTTATTTTTATATAACAGCTATTAGTATTAAGTATACAAAGATCACCTCCTCCCGTCAATATTAAAAAAGCATTTTTTTAAAATTTATTAAAAATTTTATTATTTTGAGAAGGATAATTTTAAAGGACATAGAATATATAAAAAGTGGTCATACCACCGACCTCATACCAGAGGTCAGGTACTATATATCAATTCTATCTATATTATTAAGGAGGTTTTTTTTAATGGCAGTAAGAGTTGCTTATGTTGTTGATGAGGCTAAAGATAATGTTGCTACTATCCTCTCCAACGACATCAAAAAAGGAATGGCTATCCCCGTAACCTTTGATGGTCAAGAACAACAAATCACC